>Ga0164318_10001477_pt1 | contig 20972 bp, 18 predicted proteins | sample GuaBasSedimGuay9_FD_113734 | JGI IMG/M metagenome (GOLD analysis project Ga0164318, IMG submission 113734) | Subseafloor sediment microbial communities from Guaymas Basin, Gulf of California, Mexico - Guay9, Core 4571-4, 0-3 cm | ecosystem: Environmental > Aquatic > Marine > Hydrothermal vents... | reverse complement strand
TTGACATGACAGTTATCATATTTAACAATGAAAGCCCTTTTGCCTCTTTAATTTCAGATTCCACGTTATGAGGATCGCAAATATACCTACCCATAATCTGATAACCTCCACATATTCCCACTATAGTAGCACCCTTTTTTTGGAGAGCCTTTATTTTATAATCAAAACCAGATTGCTTCATCCAGATCAAATCAGATAGGGTATTTTTTGTACCTGGAATAATAATGACATTTGCTTCATCCAATTCTTCAGGTTTTGATGCATACCATAATGATACAGATTCTTCCATCTCAAAAGGATCAAAATCAGTATAATTTGATATATAGGGCAATCTTACTACGGCAATTTTAACTCTACTCCCAGGTTTAATTCTACCTTTTTTACCTCTTGAAAGAGCTACACTATCCTCTTCCGGAATATTTAGAGATGGAATAAAAGGAATAATTCCAAAAACAGGTTTCCTGGATTTTCTTTCTATAATCTCTCTACCATCTTCAAAAAGCTTTATCTCGCCTCTAAACTTATTTATGATATGTCCTAAAACTAACCTTCTTTCGGATAATCCCATAAGTTTTATACTTCCAATGGCAGACGCAAAAATACCTCCTCTATCAATATCTGAGACAAGAACAGAAGGTGCATTCACGCCTAATGCCATGGGGAGATTAACAATATCTCTACCCTTTAGATTAAGTTCAACTGCACTTCCAGCTCCTTCCAGAATAATAGCCTGATATTCTTTTTCCAATTTATTAAAATTATCAAAAACAATTCTGCGAATTTCATCTATATTTTTGTAGTAAAAAGATGATTCCTGATGTTTAAATACCTCTCCGTTAACTATTACTTGAATTTTATTTCCACCTGAGGGTTTTAAGAGGACCGGATTCATCTTTGCATCAGGTCGCAATCCAGATGCATATGCCTGAATAACCTGTGCTCGCCCCATCTCTCTACCGTCCATCGTCACAAAGGAGTTCAATGCCATGTTTTGAGCCTTAAAGGGGGCTACAGAAATACCTTTTCTGTACAGAATTCTGCAAAAAGCTGTAGCAATAAGGCTTTTTCCAACGTCTGAACCTGTTCCTAAGAACATAAGTTTGAATGCTGATCGTTTCATAGATGTGCTCGCTTTTCTATTATAAGATAACGACAACTAATATCCAATATCCATAATTTTTTGTATGTTTAAGATTTCTTAGTTTCGCTTAAAAGGCCAAAAACCGGTTTCTATTGGAGGCTTATTTATATTTGTAAAATAAGAATCTATAAGTTATTTTTAATGAACAAAATGTTAAAATAAATATTTAAACCATAGTATAAAAATCCTAATTCTCTAAATATAGGTGGCTTTTATGACTTCGGCAAAAAAAGATATAAGCAAACATATTTTTAACACAATGTTATATAGCTTAATTGGTATATCCTTCACTGCATTATTTATAGGACTCATATATCTTTTATACAAAATAGCAGTGACTAATAAAAAACTCTACACAATTTTGTTTACTTTTATATTAACCGCCTTCATTTTGTATAAAATTATAAAATTGATTCTGAATCACAGGGGTAAAATTTTTATTTACAAAATAATAAAATTCTTTTCTTATATAACCTTTATTTTTATTTTATTATTATTAATTATTCTACCGGTTTCATTAATATTAAGAAATTATGTTTTAGGAATCATTACAGAGCTGATCTCTATATTAGTAGTGATCTTTTGTATTACTAAATTAAAGCCTTTTATGTTAATTAAAAATTTCTTTAATTTGAATGAATAGAAATGTTGACTTTTTTTACATACTATTTTATTATTCGAGAAAATTTTGTAAAATTTTTAAGATATAAGGAGACGGATTATGGCACGAAAAGTTTATGTAGATCAGGAAGAGTGCATTGGATGCGGAGCCTGTGTTGATAGTTGTCCTGATGTTTTTAGACTAACTGAGGATAACGTAGCTGAGGCCTATAATCCTGAGGGAGCATCCGAGGAGGAAATCCAAGAAGCAATCGATTCATGCCCAACTGAATGTATCCATTGGGAAGACGAGGAATAGTTTAATCAAATCCCCTCTTCTATTGGGGAGGGGGATTTTTTTCTTTACAAATATATTTTTCTTGACAAATATATTGGTTAATATATTTTATATGTCAATAAATTGAGAGGCACACAATCAATTTTAATTTTTTAATTGTGGAAAATGTAAATTAGGTTTAGTAAAACTTTGGATACATGGCCAAGAGAATGGATAATTTAAAAGGAAGGATAAAGCAAAAGCTTTCATTAAACGTTGCCGCTCTAGTGATAGTAGTAATCATTATATTGCTTAGCATTGTAACTTAGGGCGGCGGTATATATGCACATAAAACCCGCTGCCTTCAGCGGGTTTTTTTATTATATACAGGCACTTTTATAAACTTAATATTTATAAGATTTAATGTTTTTTTATGAATGATTGTACTATTATAACTTATCAAAAAATAAAATTCCTTAGGAGGATAATATGCGAAGTGATGCTATGAAAAAAGGCATAGAAAGAGCACCTCATAGGTCTCTCCTATACGCATTAGGTTTGAGTAAGGGTGATCTAAAAAAACCATTAATTGGAGTTGTAAACTCCGGGAACGAAATTATCCCGGGACATATACATCTGGACAAAATTACTGAGGCTGTAAAACTTGGTATTAGAGATGCGGGTGGTACTCCAATGGAGTTTAGAACAATAGGTATATGCGATGGCCTCGCTATGGGGCATACAGGGATGAAATATTCTCTTGGCTCAAGAGAATTAATAGCTGATTCGATTGAGACTGTTGCAATGGGAACCCCATTCGACGGGCTTGTTATGATAACAAATTGCGATAAAATCGTACCGGGTATGTTGATTGCAGCTATGAGGTTGAATATTCCAACTGTAGTCATATCGGGCGGACCAATGTTGGCTGGAATATACAAGGGTAAGAAAGTTGGTGTCGACGACGTATTTGAAGCTGTTGGTGAGTATACAGCTGGTAAATTAAACGACAAAGATCTTGATTTTTTAGAAATGCATGCATGCCCTGGTCCAGGAAGCTGTTCGGGCATGTATACTGCAAACACAATGAATTGTCTCACAGAGGCGCTTGGCCTTGGATTACCGGGTAACGGTACAATCCCCGCTGTAGATGCAGATAGAATGAGACTGGCGGAAGAGGCTGGCCACACAATAATGAAATGTGTTGAGGAAAATATAAAACCCAGGGATATTGCAACAAAAGAGGCATTCTACAACGCAATAGCAGTTGATATGGCATTAGGAGGTTCAACAAACACTGCTCTGCATATACCAGCAATTGCATACTATGCTGAGGTTGATATCACTCTTGATGATTTTGATAAGCTTACAGAAAAAGTTCCACACCTTTGTCAGCTTGCACCATCAGGTCCCGATCATATGGAGGATCTTAACAGAGCAGGGGGAATACCAGCAATTATGAAAGAGTTATCAAAAAAGGGATTAATTAACAGTGATGCTAAAACAGTCACAGGGAAAAAGGTTAAAGAGAACATAAAAGATGCTGAAATAATGGATAATAATGTTATAGCACCAATAGATAATCCCAGGCACCCAACAGGCGGATTGACAATACTAAAGGGAAACCTTGCACCAGAAGGTTCTGTAGTAAAATCAGCAGCAGTAGTTAAAGAGATGTTGGTAAACGAGGGCCCGGCTAGAGTATTTAACTCCGAAGAAGAAGCAGTTGAAGCCATCTTGAGTAAAAAGATCAAAGAAGGTGATGTTGTAGTAATCAGGTATGAAGGCCCAAAGGGTGGACCTGGAATGAGAGAAATGCTTACCCCAACTTCGGCCATAGCAGGTATGGGGCTTGATAAATCCGTTTCTCTAATCACCGATGGAAGATTTTCAGGGGCTACAAGAGGATCTTCTGTGGGCCATATTTCCCCTGAAGCAGCAGCATTTGGTCCAATTGCTGCGATTCAGGAAGGTGATAGAATTGAGATCAATATTCCAGAAAAAAGAATAACATTAAAAATTAGCAATGAAGAGCTTGAAACCAGATTAAATAAACTAAAAGAAAAGGGTGAACCTGAACCTAAAATTAAAAGAGGTTATATGTACAGATATTCAAGGTTAGTCAGCTCTGCTGCTAAAGGAGCTGTTTTTCCTTTGTAAAAATTTAAAATCGAGGTGAAATATATGAAAATTAATGGTGCACAGGCGGTTGTAGAATCTTTAAGAAAAGAAAATGTTGATGTTATATTTGGAATCCCCGGTGGAGTTATAATACCACTTTTTGATGTTCTTTATGATGCAAAAGATATTAATGTGATTATAACAAGACATGAACAGGGGGCAATACATGCCGCTGATGGTTATGCAAGATCCTCAGGAAAACCTGGAGTTTGCCTTGTTACCAGCGGACCTGGGGCTACAAACATAGTAACCGGGCTTGCAACTGCTTACATGGATTCAGTGCCGATAGTTGCTTTAACCGGCCAGGTACCAACTAGTCTTATCGGAAATGATGCATTTCAAGAAGCAGATACAACAGGAATAACAAGACCAATAACAAAACACAATTTCATAGTTCGAGATCCTGACGAGCTTGTACCTGTTATGAAGAAAGCATTTTATATTGCTACCACCGGTAGACCCGGACCAGTTGTAGTAGACCTTCCAAAAGATATTTTAACCTCAGAGATAGAGTTTTATTATCCTGAATCAATCAAAATTCCGGGATACAATGTGACAACAAAGGGTAATCCCAGACAGATAAAAAAGGTTGTTGAGGCTATCAAAAAAGCCAAAAGACCATTAATCTATGCTGGCGGTGGAATTATAATATCAAATGCTTCTGAAGAACTTACGAAATTTGTAAAAAAAACCGGTATTCCAATAACGTTGACCTTGATGGGGCTGGGTGCTTTTCCCGCTACCGAACCTGAGTTCATTGGGATGCTAGGAATGCATGGAACTAAAACAGCAAATTATGCAGTAGATAAATGCGATTTGTTGATTGCAGTCGGAGCAAGGTTTGATGATAGGGTTACAGGAAAACTCTCCATGTTTGCTCCTCATGCAAAGTTTATTCACATTGACATTGATCCTGCTTCAATAAGTAAAAATGTGATAATTGATCTCCCTGTTGTAGGCGATGCAAAAGAGATTCTTAAAGAGATGACAAAGGAAATTGATAAACTCGATATTGATGAATGGAGAAAACAGATTGAAGAATGGAAAAAAGAATATCCATTAATGTATGAAGATGATGATATTCTAAGACCACAATACATAATAGAAAAACTTTACGAACTTACAAAAGGGGATGCAATAATCACTACAGAGGTTGGACAAAATCAGATGTGGGCTGCTCAGTTCTATAAGTTTACAAAACCAAGAACATTTATAACTTCAGGGGGGCTTGGCACGATGGGTTTTGGATTACCAGCGGCTATTGGTGCACAGGTTGCAAATCCAAATACTCTTGTTGTGGATATAGCAGGTGACGGTAGTATCCAGATGAATATTCAGGAGCTTGCAACAATTACGCAGGAGGCACTGCCAATTAAAGTTTTAATTCTCAATAACGGCTACCTCGGAATGGTGCGCCAGTGGCAGGAGTATTTCTTCAATAGAAGATATTCAGGAACAGATCTTAAAAAGTATAAACACTGGGAGGATGAACAATTTTCAAAGGATAAGGAACTTCCATATATACCGGACTTTGTAAAATTGGCTGAAGCATACAATGCTCTGGGAATGAGGATAGAGAAAAAAGAGGATGTCGAAGGGGCAATAAAGGAAGCATTAAAAAGAAAAGTTGCAGTAGTTATGGACTTTATCATCAATCCAGAAGAAAATGTTACACCTATGGTACCAGCCGGAGCCCCTCTAAGAAAAATGATAAGTAGTAAAGAAGATGCAGAAAACTATTTGTTAGCTTAAAGGAGGAAAAATGGAAAGAGAATATACATTGTCTGTATTGGTAGAAAATAAGAGCGGGGTTTTAGCACATATTGCTGGATTGTTTAGCGGTAGAGGGTTTAATATTTCTGGACTATCGGTAGGAGAAACTGAAAATCCAGAATATTCAAGAATGACAATAGTAGTAAGAGGGGACGATAAAATTCTTGAACAGATAAAGAAGCAGCTAAACAGGTTTGTAGATGTAATTAAAGTCGTTGATTTAACAAATATATCTGCGGTACATAGGGAAATTATTCTAATTAAAGTAAAGGCTACTTCCCATAAGAAACAGGAAGTTTTTCAGATCTGCGAAGTATTCAAAGGAAAGATTGTGGATATTTCTCACGATACTCTCACTCTGGAGGTTACAGGTAATACAGCAAAAATAGAAGCCTTGATAACTTTATTAAAACCCTACGGAATTATTGAAATAGCAAGAACTGGAAGGGTATCTATAAGCAGAGGTTTTAAGAAAGGAGAGAAATAAAAAATGGACAGAATATTCATATTTGATACAACTCTGCGTGATGGGGAACAATCCCCGGGCGCAAGTATGAGTGTTCGGCAGAAACTGGAAATTGCAAAATTGTTAAAGAATATCGGTGTAGACATTATTGAAGCTGGGTTCCCTATTTCATCACCAAAACAGTTTGAAGCTGTAAAATTAATATCAGAAACTGTAAAAGGGCCTGTTATTGCTGGTCTTGCACGTGCCCTTGAAAAAGATATTCAAAGCTGTTATGATGCGCTAAAGGATGCTGATAAAAAAAGAATTCATACATTTATTGCCACATCAGATATTCATCTGAAGTACAAATTAAAAAAATCCAAGGAAGAAGCTTTGCGTCAGGCTGTTGATGCTGTACAATTTGCAAAATCACTGGTGGATGACGTAGAGTTTTCAGCTGAAGATGCAACAAGAACCGATTGGGAATATCTAAAAGATATATACAGCGCAGTCATCGAAGCTGGTGCCACTACAATAAATATTCCCGATACGGTTGGTTATACAGTTCCTAGTGAGTTTGCCAAACTCATAAAATTTTTAAAAGAAAATCTTAATCTCAAAAATACTGTAATAAGCATTCACTGCCATAACGACCTGGGCCTTGCAACTGCGAACACTCTAACGGCTCTGAAGTCAGGAGCGAGGCAAGCTGAAGTCTCAGTAAATGGTATCGGGGAAAGAGCAGGTAATGCATCCTTTGAAGAGGTCGTAATGGCCATTAAAACGCGAAAAGACTACTTCGACTTTTACACAAACATAAAAACCGAAGAAATTTACCCACTCAGCAAAACAGTGGTGAGTTTCACCGGTATTCCAGTCCAGCCTAATAAGGCAATAGTAGGAGAAAACGCCTTCGCACATGAAGCTGGAATACATCAGGATGGAGTTTTAAAAAACGCGATGACCTATGAAATAATGACACCTCAATCTGTTGGAAGGCAAAAATCATTGCTTGTTCTCGGGAGACACTCCGGAAAACATGGATTAAAACAACGACTTAAAGAACTTGGTTATGAGGTGAAGGATGATGAGTTTGAAAGAATATATACTAAGTTTCTTGAGGTTGCAGACAAGAAAAAACAGGTATTTGATGATGATCTCATTGCAATTCTTGAGGGCGAACTCAACATTCTTCCTGAGATATACTCCCTTGAGTATTTCTCTGTTGTTACAGGCAATAGCATAATACCGACTGCTACAGTTAAGCTAAAGAAAAATAATGAATGTTTTCAGGATGCATCAACGGGTGATGGTCCTGTTGATGCTGTTTACAAAGCTATTGAAAAGATAACTGGTATTGAGGTTAAATTGATAAGTTACTCAATTAATGCAATTACCCATGGAAAAGATGCGATGGGTAGTGTCTCTATTTCGGTGGAAAAAGACAAAAAGTTATATAGGGGTTATGGAGTTGCTACTGATGTTATAGAAGCATCGGTACTTGCCCTTCTAAGTGCAATCAACAGAATACTTCACAACAATAATATGAGTAACTTAAATTAAAAAAGGAGTACTAAAGGTGAGAGTTCAAATATTTGATACAACATTAAGGGATGGTTCGCAAGGTGAAGGAGTCAACTTCTCCAGTGATGATAAGGTAAAAGTAGCTATTGCTCTGGATAAATTTGGGATAGACTACATAGAGGGTGGTTGGCCTGGGTCTAATCCAAAAGATATTGATTTTTTCAGAAAAATTAAAAATTCTAAGATAGAACACGCAAAAATAACTGCTTTTGGGAGTACTCGAAGGGCAAAAAATCCTCCCGATAAGGACCCTAATCTCCTTGCCCTGATTGAAAGTGAAACCCCTGTTACCACAATATTCGGAAAATCCTGGGATTTTCACGTTACAGAGGCTCTCAGGATACCTCTCGAAAAAAACCTTGAAATGATTGAAGATACAGTAGCTTTCTTAAAATCAAGAGGCAAAGAAGTTATTTATGATGCTGAGCATTTTTTTGATGGTTATAAAGCTAATCAATCCTATGCGCTTCAAACCCTAATAGCAGCTATGAAAGGTGGAGCAGATATTATTGTTTTGGCCGATACCAATGGAGGAGCTTTACCTCATGAGATTGGTCCAATTTTTAAAGAGGTAAGAAAAAGAATCGATCTTCCTCTCGGTATTCATGCACATAACGATTCTGACCTGGCCGTAGCTGTTTCAATTGAAGCCGTAAATCAAGGAGCTGTACATGTTCAGGGGACAATTAATGGATATGGTGAAAGATGCGGTAATGCTAATCTCTGCTCAATTATACCTATTTTAAAGCTTAAAATGGGGATCGATTGCATTCCTGATGAAAACCTCCCGAGATTAACAGAATTATCAAGATATGTAAGCGAACTTGCAAATATGTCTCCTCCCAAAAACATGCCCTATGTAGGTGAAAGTGCTTTTGCACATAAAGGTGGAATTCATGTTGATGCGGTAATGAAAAATCCACAGACATATGAGCATATAAATCCCGAGAGTGTTGGAAATGTAAGAAGAGTTCTGGTATCAGATTTATCCGGAAAGAGTAACATATATTATAAAGCAGAACAGTTTGGTATTGATCTAAGCAGTCTTGAGGATCACTCAAAAAAAACCAGAGAAATCCTTGCAAAGCTCAAAGAATTGGAACATTCTGGATATCAGTTTGAAGGTGCAGAAGGCTCATTTGAAATTCTATTAAAGAAGCTTATAAATAAGTTTAATGACTACTTCGATCTGGAGGGTTTCAGAGTTATTACGGAGAAAAGAGGGCTAAAAGAGCGAGCTATGTCTGAGGCAACCATAAAGGTTATTGTAGACGGGGAATATGAGCATACTGCGAGCGAGGGAGTTGGCCCTGTCAATGCATTGGATAGAGCTTTAAGGAAAGCTTTAACCAGATTTTACCCTAATTTGAAGGATATGAAATTAATTGACTATAAGGTAAGAGTACTCGAAACCAACAAAGCCACAGAGGCTAGCGTTAGAGTCTTAATACAGAGCAGCGATGGCAGTGAAACATGGGGAACTGTTGGAGTTTCTCAGAATTTGATGGAAGCAAGTTGGCTTGCCCTTGTTGATTCAATCTCGTATAAACTTATGAAGGATGAAGAAAAAGGAATATCAATACGAAAGTAACTATTTAACAACCTCTGGATTTTCAGGGGTTGTTTTTTTATTTAACCAATAGCTTTTTATAAGGCCAATTATCCATGCCACCCTCAATGCTATAAACTGATGTAAACCCGTTGTTCAAAAGAAGCTCAAGAGCTTTCAAGCTGTAAAAACCATCGGAACTTATTAAAATAATCTGTTTGTCCTTTGGAAAATCATAGATATTAAAATATTTTTCAAAGCCACCCCACGGCAAACTTTTTGCCCCTATTATATGGGATTCAGAGTATGCCTCAGGTTGTCTTACATCATACAAAATATAATCATCTGCGTTCTGCTTTATCTTATATACCAGGGTTTCAGGCATGATTATATAATCATTGTACCTGTATTCAAGCATCGTATATTCCTCATTGTTATCAGCCATACAAAAATAAATAGGTAAAATTATAAATATAATAAGGACAACCAGTGCTAATGACCTTAACGTAATGGCTTTTTCTAAAAATTGGAAAAATAAAAACCTATTAATTGACTTTCTGTCATGCAACTTTTTTAAGATACCAATTTTTCCCATCTAAAACTCCTGTAATGCTTATGGTTTTATTCAATTTCAATAATGCTTTGCAAATGCCCTGGAATATCTCTTAATCCACTCTCTGGCAATACACGCAAAATCAACCTTAACACCGTATCTTCTTTCAAACCTTTTTTTAAAAAGCTCTATCCTAACTATCTGCTCCATCATTCTAACTTTAAGACTCTCCTGAGGTGTAAAAAAAGAAACGGCTATATTAAACTTACCTTTTTCATCTTGTATACACCTAACAACAGTACCTTCAGTTCTAATTTTTCTACCTTCAACTTCAACCTCTACCAGAATTTTTGTACCTTTCTCTAATTTTTTCTCGCTTTTAAAAAGGAGTCCTCCTTCACAGATATCCTCAGACTCACTCTTAATTTCTGTTTTTTCTTTGTCCGATTCTCTGTCAATCCCTTCAACAATGGCACTTATTGGGTATGCAAGCGGATGTCTTATAAACTTTCTTCTTTCTTTTCCATTCCCCATCTAATGGCCCTTTTTTAAACTAAACAAAAACCTTCTTTGCAATACTTATAAGCTCGGAAACTATTTGTGAGGCATTTATAATATCAACCGATTTTCCCATTTTCGACATCTGATTTTCAAACATAATTAATTCACGCAAGCCATAAGAGGTAATAGCTCCAACATCAGAAAAATCGAGTATAACAGAAGAAGAGGGACTTTTGGCAACGTGAGTTAGAGCCTCTCTGAAATCCTGAAGATGTTCCGCAAAAATATTACCCTCAATTTCAAGTATAGTTTCATTCTCACTTGTATAAATTTCATAGGTCATAATATCTACTCCTGAAGAAGAACTATAGTTTTTATTAAGATTAAAAATGCACCTGCTCTTTTATTAAAAATATCGGCTAATTATCCTTTTTTTAAAGAAAATAAGAAAGATTCTAATTAGATTTTAATAAAAGAAGGGTTGCATATTTTAATGTTTATAAATGAGTTAACCTGCTACTTTTCAGGCAGTAGATAGCTATAATTTTTCCCCGCAGCTAGTTCTACGAACTGTCCACTTAACTGTTGGACATCTATTACTCTTCTAAAAGTACCTCCTGTGATTGCTGCAATTCTCCTTAAAAGAACCTCATCGTAGCCCATAATATCAAAAGGAGATCCAACACCTACCGTATCAATAACAATATGTTTTGAGGCTGCCTTTTTAGCAAGGTTTATTATTGCAAACCTGCCAGTTGTGGTGGGAACCCCATCGGTTAGCATAATAATTCTTTTAGCCCCTGCAAGGGGAGACAGAAGGTCAATACTTAAACCCATCCCCTCATACATAGCAGTAGCACCGTTTGGTGTAAGAGCATTTGCCCTGTTTTCAAGGTATTCATAATCTGTAGAAGGCTTCTCCAAAACAGTTGAAATTTCTCCAAAACTCACAATACCAATCTTATCCCCCTGATTCATTAAAAACTTGCTTCTTATAAACTCTCTTATTGCATCCTTAGCTGCATCCATCTTTACCATTCCAGATAGAAAATCTGCCATACTTCCTGACGTGTCTATCAGCAAGATAAGGGTCTCGGGAGGGATTATTTCTATTTCACCCCCCAGTTTAACATTGAGAAGCTCTCGGGCTTTCCTGTTTAAACGACATATTGGATCTTCCCCATCAGTGGAGGACGAAACATCAACCCTTGCTTTTATTATTTGATTATCCTTTTTAAGGGTTACATGATCCCCTTTATGTAGGCCATACTTCCCTCTTAAATATTTTGTAAGCCTAATAACAGGTTCATTTAATTTTAAATCATCCTTAAACCCTTCCAGTACTTTCAGGCTGGGGTTTAAAAATATAGTTGATGGTAGTTTTCTGGATTTATCCTCTCCTTTTTTCCCGGAATCTTTCTCCGATTTCTTTTTAAATATCCCCATTCTTGCTATCCAAATGTGTCTAATTTTAATTTTCACATACGTTTTTTCCCAAAGAGATCCAGAAATCTATCCTCATATTCCTGAAAAAGTCCCCATTTATCCAATTCTTTCTTTAATTCACCAGCCCTAGATATATCTTTCGACGCCATTTCGAACATATATTCAATTTTATTTCTGATCTCAGGAGGAACGACAATCTCTTCTCTATCCAAACCTTCTTTTTCCGAGATTTCATCTTCTTTTGCTCCTACTTCCGGTATAATATCCTCACCAAATAAGGTCTGCTTTGTGCTCTTACTCACCTTGTCAATTTCCTCCTCAACAAAACGTGCCATCTGTACAAGTCCATTAAGATCGAAGGATATTCCTGAGTATCTTATAAAGACCTTTAAAATCGCCAATGAAGCCTTTGGATTTTCAATTTTAACTGTGTAAAATGGTATTTCACCAAGAAAACATGTACCCTTTATTGCATAATCTTTTCCAACTCCCAGAATTAGACCATTTAACCCTCCAATATGTCCTGTGTTCATTACATTAACTCCAAGCGATGGAAATTCTCTCAATGTTAGTGGATCCGTTGTGACACCCCATACTCCAGGAATTGCCTTATGACTTATATTAACTGGTGTCGCAGCAAAAGTAACAATTTCACTAACTGAATAGTACCTAGCCAACTCAACAACTTTTATTGCAAGGTCGTACTCCTTTTCGAGAACGGGCTGTGATTCACCTATAAAAAGGATAAGATCACGAGGTCCGTATTTATTTTGATGATAAAAAAACTCCGATTTTGGCAATTGTGGGATTTCCACAATCCCATTTTTAATCTGAACACCTGTTCTGTAAAAAAAATACTCCGGCTTTATCTCTGCTATTTTAATATTTTCAAGATTCTCTTTGATATATAAACCTGCACCGTAGGCTACATTACCCATTCCCGGCCAGGTAGCAAGAAGTATAGGAGATTTTGGATTTATCTCCTTTTCTACTCTTATCATAGGATCCATACTATCCTCCATTCATGGTAACCTTTGATTAAAGGTATCAGAAAACTATTTTTAAACAATTTTAATTGAAAATCTTCAATAAGTTTATTATTTATATACCTATAAATAATTTAATCAAAATAGATGGTTGTTTCAATCACTTTCGATTAAAGATATTTAAGTATATTAATTCAATAATAAATCAAAGGGGTTAGGTTATGGATATACTTGTTTTGAACAGTGGGAGTTCTTCATTAAAGTACCTATTGTACAGATGGGAAGAAAAAAAAGGAATTGCAAAGGGTATCGTGGAAAGAATCGGGATCGAAGGGTCTTCAATTACCCACGAAGCAATAGGGAAGGATACAATCAAGATAGAAAAAAACTGTCCTACCCATAAAGAAGCTCTGGACCTTATTATCTCTACCCTTCTAAGCTCTGATCATGGTGTTATCGAAAACTTTAATCAGATAAAAGCTGTAGGGCATAGGGTTGTACATGGAGGTGAGGAGTTCAACAAATCAGTTATTATAGATGAAAAAGCCCTAAATAAATTTAAGGAACTGGCAAATCTGGCTCCACTTCATAATCCACCAAATATCATGGGTATTGAAGCAGCTATGAAAATTCTTCCGGATATCCCTCATGTTGCTATAATGGATACAGCATGGCATCAAACAATGCCTGATTTTGTATATACCTATGCTCTACCCTATGAGTGGTATGAGCAGTACTCAATACGTAGATATGGATTTCATGGCACATCTCTTCTCTATGTTGCTAAAAGGGCGTCGGTTCTCCTGGGGAAAAATCCATTCGAAACCAATCTTATCCTTGCCCACATCGGTAATGGTGTAAGTTTTAATGCAGTCAGAAACGGTGTTTCCTATGATACAAGCATGGGCTTTACACCACTTGAAGGTGCAGTGATGGGGACAAGGGCTGGTGATCATGATGCAGCAATCGATTTATACATGATGGAAAAGCTTAACCTTTCCCCCTCCGAGATTTCCAATATTCTTAATAAAAAGAGCGGCATACGGGGTATAACAGGAAAGTATATCGATAGAAGGGACGTTTTGAAGGCAGCCAACAGCGGTGATAGGCGATCAAAACTGGCAATTGAAATAGAAACTTATAGAGGGAAAAAATATATTGGCGCCTATGCTGCTTCACTCGGCAGAGTAGATGCTATTGTTTTTACTGCCGGAGTTGGCGAAATGAACCCTTTAATCAGACGGAAGATGGTATCTGGTCTTGAAAATTTTGGAATAAAACTGGACAGGGATAAAAATGAAACTTCGAAAACGAGAAACGCTGAAACAGAAATTAATTCGGACGACTCAAATGTCAAAATTTTTGTGATTCCAACGGATGAAGAACTGGTCATGGTGGAAGACACTGTAGCAATAATGGAGGGAAGATACGATGTTCATACAAAGTTTATCTACTCTTTTCAGGATCCCCAATATGTAAATCCATTGAGGGAGGAAAACTTTAAAAATGACGTTAAATCAAACCCAAAACTCCTGGACATTAGAGCGAAAGCTCCCAAAAATGCTTAAATAATCGAATAGATTAAAAATTGTTAACGGTCTGGTTTATATCCTCTGTTTCAAATTTCTTTATCTGCTGAACATAGTAACTCTGGTAGTTGTTATATCTATCCAGAAACTTAAAAGATACTTCTACGTTATTGGAGTATGCTTGAAAGGGATGTAGGAAAATCTCATACTGGTCACCTACTATTTTATAGAAGGGAAAGTTTGTAGTATCATTTTCACCATACTTCTCAATTAATTTTCTCCTTATAGAACTATGAAGCTCTTCAAGGATACGTCTGGGCTGATTATCTTTCAGTTTAAAATCTACACTAAAATATATCAGCTCCTTATTTTCATTAAAAAATAGATATATATTCTCAGAATAAAAATTCATTACTTTTGTCAACGATAATAAGGTTTGGCCGTAAGTTGAATTTATATCCTTTTCTTCTACTCTATATCCTTTTTTTTCGGCCTGACTCATTAAACTTTTATAATTGGCATCAAACTTAATGAATGAATAGGTTGGTGCCTGTTGAGCATAAAGATAATAACTCGATTGAAAAACTATAATACACACAAACGCGAATAGTACAACAATTTTATTATATTTCATTTCTCACTCCGGATTTCAAAATTAAAAATTTAGATTTAAGCGTCCACACCTTCAATTATTTTTATTACTCTATATTTATCGGATATTATACTGTTTAAAAATAAGTAAATAAACTTTCAATAATAACAAAAACCTTAGTTGCCTATTTATCTATCATCTCGGTTTATGCTCGATGTCTCTGATATCACTTTAATTTTGTGAATCTACTATGTTTTATTTAAATTATAAATACCAAAGAGATTTACTTTGGCTCTATTATGTAGGTTATCTTTCCTGTGTCTGCTCTATCACTATTGACCGGTTGAAAAACTATTCTTCTTACAGACTCTATAACAGAAGCATCAACATCAGAATAACCTGAAGATTTACTTACATTTACATCTGTAACATAGCCATTTGGTGTAACCTTAAAAACAAGGGTAACCTTTAACTTCAAACCTTCTTTTTTAACCCAATCTGGCAAATGGGGTTTTGGCCCCATGGAGATAACTTTTCGTATTTGAGCTCCTTTTTCCCACTCAATCATCGAGTTTGATTTAACGGACTCTCCTTCAACTCCTTCTATCTCTTTAGCTTTTTTTGTTTGGAGGTTAATCTGTTCACCTGCTAGCGCATTTTTAATACCAGAACTGGCTTCCGTATTTTTATTCTCCAATTCTCCCACATTAAACGCAAGAGGTGCCTGCTCAACCTCCACCCCAGGTTGAAAGGGAAGTGGTTTCTCCTTCTCTTTTTCTTTAACTCCCTGTGGGATAACAGGAACCCGGGCTTCTTCCCTTGAGAGAGTCTTTACCTCACCCTTCCGAAGATTGACCTCTACCTCCCCTGTCGAACTTTCGCTATATTTATGGATTGGATTCGAAGGCTTATTTCTTAACAGATTTGGTGCCTTCACCACATTTTTTGAAATTGATTGAGAAGGTGCACTTTTTCTCTGTGGTATAGTTTTTTGTACTTCTTCTTTTACTACTTTCTGAACTGTTTCAGATTCTTCTGTTTTATATGTGGGAGCAACGGATTTTTTTTGAACAGCGGTGTTCTTTATCATACCTTCTTCAGGAACTACTTTTTCCAGTGTTACTGTTATAGATCCTCTAAATTCTTTTGGTTTTTCGATGTTAAACGAAATTATGTATTGAAAGATAATGAAAATTAGTATGTGTAAAATTATTGAAGCTGACAGTCCGATTAAAAACCTATTTCTTCTAAGATCATCAACACCACTCATTTAATCTTTTTCTTTCACCTCTCTGGTTCTTAGGTTCACAGCTTCAAAATCATTTTTTCTCAAAACATCAAGTACCTCTACCATTAAACTGTATGGGACTCTTTCATCACCTTCAACGACAACTGATTTAATTCCCTTTCTCTCTGCCTGTGTTAAAGCTGATAGTGTTTTATCAAGGGTTTTAACATCCATTTTTTGTTTATTTAGATATATCTCATCCCTGGATACAATAGTAATAACAAGCCTGCTCATAACTACAGGTTCTGAAGTAGTAGAGCCCGGTAATTTCAAGTTTATACCTGGAGTAAGAATAAAAGTCGTAGAAATCATAAAAAAGGCAATAAGCTGGAAAACAACATCTATTAACGGAACAAGCTCAACATTTGTTCTAATTGTTAATTTTCTTCTAAATCTCATTTTTTTTCACCACCTGTTAGAAGAAGTACGAGTTCGTTTACTCTGTTTTCTAGCCTTGTAATAGTATTATTCACTTTGCTTACAAGATAGTTATAAAATATGATTGCAGGTATTGCAACTATCAAACCAGCCGCAGTTGTTAAAAGAGCTTCAGATATTCCTTTTGCCAACAAACTAGGGTCTCCAACTGAACCAAATTTACCCAAAACACCAAATGCAGATATATTTCCCGTTACAGTTCCCAATAACCCTAATAGCGGAGCTATATGCGTAATTGTACCAAGTGCCGACAAATTTTTTTCAAGTTTAGGTATCTCCATGTTTGCAGCATCCAGAATCATCTCCCTAATTGTTGCTGAAGAGTAGTGCCTATTTTCTATTCCTACTTTCACCAAATTGGTAATTGGAGAAGGATTATTTTCACAAATTGCAAGCGCTTCATCAAAATGATTCTTTGTGAGTACCTGTTTTAATCTGTTTATAATCTTCTCTTCATCAACCCTTATCTTCCTGAAATAAAGCAGCCTTTCGATTATAATCGCAGCGGCAATTATGGACAGAAACAGAATAATCCACATTATTATTCCGCCTCTTTGCATTATCTCTAGCATTTTACTCTCCTTAAAATTTTACACTAAAAATTTACACTGGTTTTTATGGTAAGAAAAAAACCTCTGTCAAGGTATGGATAAAAACTATACCTCTTTTTATTGAAAATCGGCTGAAGAATATCATTTGCCTCCAATGAAAACGTAAAATAATCATTGATCCGATAAAAAGCACCTAGGTTAAATTGAGGGATCTGTTCATTGTTTATCCTATTCATTGAATACTCGACCTCTGAAGTTCCACCAAACTTTCCATTTTTAGAAATACCCTCTAAATTAACCATTCCTTCTAGCTGATTCATGTTTTCCGGGACATCTCCAGATAGAGCTGTAAACCTAAACCTTGCTGAGAAAATGTCATTTAATATCCACCTTACCCCTAAATTCCCGGATAACATTTTTCCGTCGTACTCACCAACTTCAAACAGCCCATTTGGCGTTAAGTTCGTGTTAAATCCAGGCTTGTTATAAAATCTACTGAATTCAATTCTGGATGTAAATACCCACTTTTCACTTGCAATCCACATTGCCCCTGCGTTCAAATACCATTCTGTACTGTCAGAAAGAGTTGTTGGTATATCAACATAGGGAAAATCTTTAAAAACTCTGTAGAGATCATTAATGATTAATCTATACCCACCCTCTCCTGAAACCGAAAGAAACTCATTAACGGTTGACTGGACTCCGATATAAAAGGGAACATAGCTAGTATTCGCTGAGTTCCAATACCCATCGACTCCGCCTTTGATACTGTCTTTGTCACTAATATTAAAATCAAAATAACTACCAACAGAAAAACGATTCAAGGAGAGGTCTTTATCCCCACTTACACCCCTATACCCAAAGTATCCTTTAAACCCTATGGTCCCATTTTTAAGTTTATATTCTACCTTTACACTCGGCGAAACACAGTATTCTATTTTTCCATCGTAGGGAACCACTCCACCCGTCAAGCGCTGGCTATCAAATCTATTTTCAATTTTGCCAAATAAACCTAATCTATCACTTATATTATATGAAACATTGGCATTAAATTCTATAAACCGATTTATCTTGGAAAAATATGCTGATTCTTCCTGTAAACCTCTCTCAATTTCATTAAAACCACTCTCGCCCTCAATGTTCAATCTATTCATTTTATAGTTGATACCAGCTTGTACATCATCGCTTCTGACACTATAACCGATTGATGAAGGTTTTCCAGAAAATCCGTCTGCAGTTTCATGTTCATATATCAATTTTGCCTCAGGTTTTGTAGCAAATGAATAAAGGGAAATGTAACTGTAAAAGTTGTTTAGAGTACCAACACCAAGAGTAGTATTTGTCCTAAGTTTACCCTTTTTTGTTGCAAGTGCAGGCTCTACAGTAAAAGGCATAGGTTCGATATTCAAAGCAGTCTCACTTATCTTTAACTCCTCTTCATCTGGTAAAGGAAAATTGATATCTGGGGTGAGTATTTCTTCCTCCGGAAGAGGTGCTACAATATTTTTTACGCTTAAATCTTCAACTTCTAAAACAACTGAAGGTAAAAAAATATCCGGTTTTTCGGGAGCCATATCTTTAGAAAATAAAACTTTAGCATTAATAAAATTTAAAATGACCAAAACCCCCAAAATTAGTAGGAATTTACAACTTTTCATATTTAATTCTCCAGCAGACTTTTCGCTTTTTCCGTCCATTTTGACTCAGGATAGGAATTTTCAAGAATCTGAATAAGTGCATAAGCCTCTTTTTTATAGCCAGCTCTTTTCATATTATAAGCAGCATTATAAACAGAGTGAGTGAAAAATTCCTTATCATTTTTATTTCTCACAGCGGCATTAAAATAATTTTTCCCTGCCGAATAATAATCCTTTTTTTTCTCAAAATACCTGCCAAGCAAAAAATAGGCCATTGCTTCCTGGGATGGAGACCCATTTTCTATTACCCTGTTTAAGTACTGAAAAGCAAGTTCTAACTTTTTTTTGTCACTAATCTTTGAGATGTACATCTCAGCAAGCTTAAGCATCGCTTCCCTTCCCGAATCTGTGGATGCTCCGCCTCCTTTGCTAATTTTAGCTGTCAATTCAGCTTCTTCTCCAGAATAGCCAAAGGCAAGGTACCTGGTTTTTTCTCTTAAAAGTTCAACACCCTTCTCTTTTGAGTATTGTGGATGATCATTCAACAATATATCATAATAGGAAATAGCCCTATTGTAATTGCCTTTATCAACATATATTTTCGCTATTTTTATAAGGGCATCAGCTCTATAACTGCTTTTTTTAAAGCTTGAAACAAGTAAACTCCATGTTTCGAGTGCTTTATCCTTTTCACCGAGTTTGTACCAAGCCATCCCTTCCCAGTAAAGTGAAGCATCGGCCATTTTTCCATTCTGCATGCTTCTTCTGTAGAAGTTAAATGCCTCTACAGCTCTTCTATAGAATTCTGCCTGATAAAGAGTTTCAGCTCTTCTGTACAATGCTTCATCTACCAGAGAACTATGAGGATGCTCTTTAAATAATAGTAGATAGTAATTCGAGGCATCTTCCGGTTTTCCAGTTTTATTCAAAATCATTCCATATTCGAATACCGAATCATCCCAGTAGTTTGAGCTTTTATAATCATCAATTATGCGTTTAAATATATCACCTGCCCTTTTCAATTTTCCAGCATTCTTGAATGATTTGGCAGCAAGATAATAGGCCCTTACTTTTTTATCACTATTAAGTTCATCTCCAATTTTTAAAAACCTATTACCGGCATCCGTATATTCGCCTTTTTGATACTGACACCACCCTATCATAAATTCTGAGTTTATCCAGAGGTCTAAGTTTTCTTCTTTGCGAACGCTGGAAAAATTAGAAATGGATTCATCATACTTTCCAAGGCGATAGTAAGCCCATCCTCTATAATAGAGGATATAAGGATAAATTTCTGAGAGTGAAGCTTTTTTTGCCTCTTCAAAATCTATCGATTCAAGTATTTCTATCGCCTCTGAAAACTTTTTTAATGCAATGAGTGATAAACCATATAGATATTTAACAGAGATAAGCTCATACTTACTGTTTAAATTTCCGAAAGTTTTCAGGAAATTCAAAGACGAGTTAATAACATCGCCATAATGCCTCATTAAAAACTCCACTCTTATCTCATCGAGTCTTACACTGATATCTTCAGGATATTTTTTAATATACTTATCTATTATTTTTGATGATTCCTCATACAAACCAGATTTTCTTAAAAGTATTTCTTTCATTTTCAGGGATGGATAGTAAAACTTTTCATCCTTACTCTTTAATAAAGAATCACAGTAGTTTAAAGCATTTTTATAGTCGCCTTTAACATAATAGAGATAGGCAACAAGGTAATTTACTGTAGAAGCAAAATCAGAATTTCCGTAAAGTTTTAAAAAGTCTTTATAGGTATTGATTGCACTTTCATAATCCTTATTTAGAAAATATAGTTTTCCAAGATGGAGCAAAATGTAATATTTTGATTTCTTATCCTTAGCATTATTTTCATACTCAGAAAGAATCCT
>Ga0164318_10001476_pt1 | contig 20975 bp, 20 predicted proteins | sample GuaBasSedimGuay9_FD_113734 | JGI IMG/M metagenome (GOLD analysis project Ga0164318, IMG submission 113734) | Subseafloor sediment microbial communities from Guaymas Basin, Gulf of California, Mexico - Guay9, Core 4571-4, 0-3 cm | ecosystem: Environmental > Aquatic > Marine > Hydrothermal vents... | reverse complement strand
TACATGATTCAATAAATTTTGTCGGTGAAAAACCACCATCCAGAAAAGAACTGACCCCTAAGTCTTCACAACGTTTCTTACATTCCTGAATCTCCTGTGTATCATTTTTATTAAGAGCACCTTTTTTTATTGTCGTAAAAACAACCACAGGGACCTTTTTATTTTTCTCACTATTCCTAATTAAAGAAACAAGCTGGTCTGCTTTTGTAGAATTTATTTTATAATGCATTACAATTAGGCAATATCGATAAGAATTTATATTAACAGAAAATCTATCGATTTTATCCAACAAGTCAATTTGAAGGTCATATCTGGTCAACATATGGCAAATAGCTTCATTTATCTTATTATCAGTATTTACGACCAAAATTTTCTTCGATACCATATCCTTTATTTCTCTTAACAAAGCATCAATCGAACACGGTTTAGCAAAAAATGTCTCTACCCCCATATTCTCAAACATTCTTTTCATAGCCGGTTTGCCGGATTCAACAATAACAGGAATATTTTTATATTTTCTCCTGGCCTTTATCTCCTTAAAAAGCTGGTATCCGTTCATACTGCCCTGTAAGATGACTGAGAGAACTATTAAATCAATCCATTTAGTCTTCAAAATTTCAGAAGCTTCACTACCCGTTGAAACATAATCGACAAGGTATCCCATTGCCTCTAACCTAGCCTTAAATATTGTCGAAAATGAAATATCCCCATCAACAATTAATATTCTCTCCTGTGCCATATTAAATTATCCTCCTTAAATAAATTCTATATAAATTTTAAATTTTTATTTTATATTTCCTGCCGCAATAAAATTTATAAAACTTCCCTCGAATTTCAAAAGGGACAGCAATCTTTTTCGATATCCCGCTCTGAACGTCAATACTTATATATTCCCGGGCAATAAATAAGGAAACCAAAATCCCCTTAAAAAGAAATTTAAATTTCATGTTTGTCCATTTATCTGGAAGTTTTGGGTTAATTGAAATGTAATCACCTATAAAATTTATGCCGGCGAATGCAAGCATAACGATATATATTGAACCTCCCATAACTCCGGTATGAATACCTTCCGGTGTAGTTCCACCTTGAGTATCGTTAATATCAGATTTTATAACTTCAAGAAACCATTCCCATGCTTCCTTTTTTCTTCCCAGGATATGCGACACATAACAGTGAACAACCTTACTCAATGTCGAACCGTGCGATGTCCGCTTTATATAATAATCATAATTTTTCTTAAGCATAGCCATACTAAAATTATAACCAAGCTTATTAAATATCTCTTTCACCTGGGAAACAGAAAAAAGATAAAAGAGCATAAGTACATCAGCCTGTTTTGATACTTTATATTCGTTCGGCGATTTTCCTTCCGCTTTCAAAATTCTATCAAGACGCTGAATGTTACCATATTGTTCCCTGTAGGCATCCCAATCTAATTCTTTAAGATCGAAATATCCGTCAAACTGGCTAATAATACCCTCATCGTTTATAATTATTCTCATTTTATGGGTAATATCCCTCCACAAATTAAGCTCGTTTTCATCTATTCCTAAATTTTGAAGGAGCTGCCTTCGACGTTGTTCAGGTATAATGGTTAAAACTTTTAGTGCATTTAATAATGTAAAAACGATCAAAACATTTGTATAGGCATTATCCTTAAAACCAGCCTCCCTCGCCTGGGGAAGTTTTTCATGAAACTCATCAGGCCCCATAATGCCGTTAGTATGATATCTGCCGTCATTTGCTTCAAAAACGGCCAGACTCGCACCAGATTGTGCAATTGAGAGTAATATTTCAGCACCATAATTATTAATGAACTCCCTATCCATTGTCCTCTCCCAATATTTCCAGACATTATAAGCTATAGCAAAAGATACATGACGTTGGATTCGGCTACTATCAGAACCCCATTTACCCGACATAGGGTTTAGATGAATAACTTGAGTCTCCTCCTTGCCCTCTGAGCCGCTCTGCCACGGAAACATCGAACCTTTGTACCCATTTTCACGGGCATATTCCCGTGCCTTCGGAAGACGCCTGTATCTATAAAGTAATAAGGCTTTTGATATTTTGGGATTATGAAAATCAAAGAAGGGCATTACAAAAAGCTCATCCCAAAATATATGCCCACGATATGCCTCGCCATGTAAACCACGCGCAGGAATGCTTGCATCGATTGATGTATTATGAATTGTAGCCACCTGCAGAAGGTGGAACATATGAAGCCGGAGTGCTTTCTGAGAAAAGGTATCACCTTCAATCTGAATATCGCTTCTATTCCACAACATACTCCAGGTATTTGTATGTGGTTTTAGGAGGTCTTTAAACCGCGGGGCGCCCTTTACCAAATTAATTGCTGCAGATATAGGTTTACCAATTCTTTTATCCCGTGAAGTATAAATCGATACAATTTTCTCTATCTCATATTCATGCCCGGACTCGACAAGAATGCCGAATTCCTGAAAAATACCTTTAGACCCTTTTCTTATAAGCTTGCTAAGGGGCCTGATTTCTTTCCCGCCTGAAAAAATTCGTACCGTAGCAGCCTCGGCAATTATAATATCAGATTGTGTTGTTTTTACCCCAAGGTATATACCATTCCTTCCAAACCCACCTAACATATAAGGCCTCAGATGACGGCTATTTAACTGTCTGTAACGAGCTACACCGGTATTTTGTACCCTTCCGTCAAGAGCCGAGCGTATAGTTAGAGGTCCTTGGTAATTTTCAGGTATAATAACGTATCGTATCGCAGCACAATGGGGATCCCTCATATGAACAATTCGTTGAGTCTCTATAGTAGTTCTATTACCGCGGTTATTTTTAATAGTAATTTTTTTATTAAGAATCCCGCGACGCATATTTAATTCCTGGTAGTATGAAAGGATTGAGTGGGCTGAAGGATTAATCCAATCCCCTTTGTCAATACGAAATGTTAAGTATAACCAATTAGGGCAGTTTACAAGGTCTTCGTTATATACAGTCTTTCCGGATATATGTGTTGCGAGAGTATTATAAACACCCGCAATATAGGTTCCCGGATAATGAATACGTGATGCAACAGATTCAGCTGTAGCCCCACGTGTCCCGAAATAACCGTTCGCGAGTGTGCACAAGGCTTCCCTCAATCCTTCCTGCGCAGGTTTAAACCATTCATAGTTTAATTTCCAGGAAGAAATTCTCTCTTCTCTTTTCCTATTATTTAGAAGACGTATTAACCATTCCAAAGTATTTTTTTACCTCATCTGGTGAAGAAAGTTGAAAATCGGCTGCTGACTCTTTTTCTCCCTCTGCAACGAGAATTCCTGTTCCTCTTGTACGAATTACACGAAAAGCGAACTCGTCGGTCACATCATCTCCTATATATATAACTTGTGATTCATTCCAGGCGATCTTTAATGCACTCATTATCCATCTTATAGCCATGCCCTTATTCCATTCAATATCAGGAAGTATTTCAAAAACTTTTTTTCCGCTCATTAAACGAAGATTACTATTACTACTAACAATATCATCAACAGTCTTCCTGATTGTCGAAAGATACTGTGCCTCATCCACAAGCCGGTAATGTACAGCGACACTAAATTTTTTCTCTTCAATTAAAACGCCAGGTATCTTACCGAGCACATTTTTCAACTTTTCAATTATATTAGTTATTACAGGAATGATATCCCCTACCTCGGGATGTATCATAGAAAATCCAGGACCTTTAATATCAAAACCGTGACTTCCAGCATAAAAAATCCCTTTGATCCCGACTAGCTTCTCCACATCTTCTCTTAATCTGCCACTCACAACAGCAACCATCTGTTTTCGAGAAAGGTTCAAAACTACCTCCTGCATATCCTGTGCCATAACTGCAAGTTCAGGACGTTCTACAATAGGTGTTAAAGTCCCGTCATAATCTAGGAAAAATACAAGACTCTTATCGCCTAAAAATATATCCTTACCAGAACGAAAATAAGAAGTATTGATAACAATTTTTTTATTTTCTATTAAATTTTTTGATACTACATTCTGTTTATCTATAACCTCCCAGGATTTAAATAAAGGTAGGGGTTTTTTATGAAACCATTCTTCGACTAATTCAATGGTAATTTCTGACAAGTCCCGAATAACAATATCAGCCCCATTTTCCAAAAGTTCAGATTCATTATTTTCGCGTGCGACGCCAACTACAAATCCAAATCCTCCGTTTCTTCCGGCCTCGACCCCTGAAGAAGCATCTTCGATTACAACTGATTGGGAAGGAACCGCACCTACGTTACGTGCAGCTGTTATGAAGATATCACCCTCGGGTTTCCCTTTAAGGCCAAGCTTTGCGGACACTTCACCGTCAACACGGGTTTCAAAAAGGTCCATAAGACCGGCAGATTCTAGGATAAGTTTACAATTTTTGGAAGACGAAGCAACTCCGACCCTGATTCCGGCCCTCTTGAGGTTATTTATAAAATCAACGGTAGATGTAAATACCTCAGCTCCTTCGGCCATAAGAAACTTGCGAAATAAATCATTTTTTTTATTGCCTATACCGCAAATAGTTTCCTTATCCGGGGAATCTGAAGCTTCACCAAAGGGAATATTAATACCTCGAGATTCAAGAAAGCTTTTAACACCTTTATATCTGGGTTTACCATCTACAAAAGGGAGATAATCCTCATTATGAGTGAATTCCTTAAATGGTTCACCGTCTCTTTGTTCCCGTAATTTAAGGTATTGGTCAAAAACTGACTTCCATGAATGTGCATGAATATTGGCAGTCTTTGTAACAACACCATCAAGGTCAAAAATAACAGCACTAAAAGCATATTTATTCATGTTATTCTCCTATACAATGTTGCTTAATGATAATCTAAATACTAATTTGAAGCCTTGCATTTTGAGGCACTTAGGGAATATGCAGCAGACATTATACTATTAGAGTTGCTAATAACGCAAGTTATAAAAGACTTACAACTCTTATTAAACATATATGTTATAATAATCAGATGATTTATGTAATTATTTTCATCAGTTTAATTTTAATTATACTGGGAGTAAGCGGCAGCATTATACCTTTTATACCAGGTCCTCCGCTTGCCTATATTGCACTTATTATCCTGCAAATAGGGCTTGAGCCTCCTCCTTTTAGCATCTCCTTCCTCATAATTTTTGGAATATTAACACTTATATCCTCTACTATTGATAACATTCTCCCAATCCTGGGAGCTCAACTCTACGGTGCAAGCAAATACGGTATATGGGGAGCCATAATAGGAATGATAATCGGAACTATTTTCTTCCCTCCACTCGGAATGATCATCGGAATATTAATAGGCGCTGTTACAGGAGAACTAATAGCGGGTAAACATTACTCTAAGGCACTCACGGCAGGTTTTGCCTCTTTTGTGGCAAGTATTATCGTAATTATCCTGCGATTTTCAGTATGTATGATGATGGCTTATTATTATTTCAAAAGTCTTATTCAGCACTTCTAAAATAAAAGTCCAATCTCCTCATTTCCTACAATACACACAATAATCCTAAAAGAAAAAATATATTTTATGTAGGAATAAATTTAAATCTTGCTTAAGAGGAGATTAGAAGGTGATTTTTCTATTATAGTATGAAATGATTTTAATGATTCTTCAATTTGTTCAAGTTCATCCGTTCTTTGCACAGGAAGAGAGTCGGCTCCGTAATCATCCAACGCATCAATTACATATTGTATTGTTAAACAATTGATATCACGGGCAGGCTGATATGCAAATACACGCATATCCGGGGTTTTAACTTCAACTAAAATACCTGCATTAACTAAGTCAAATAATATTTCATTAAGTAACCGTATAGGTATTTCCAATTGTTCTGAAATTTGTTCTGCAGTTAATGGTATACTTCCAGAAGAAAAATTTTTCACTGATAAATGCACGACCCTGAGAGAAAGAGATCTCTTTAAATTACGACTGACGTTAAGACAATCGGGTTCGAATTCATAGGTTTGAACGTTCTGGTGCGCAAAAGAAATTTCCGCGCCAAAGAGTACGATAAGCCAGCTTAATTGAAGCCACACAAGAAAAAGAGGCAATGCGGCGAAGCTTCCGTAAATTGCTCCGTATTTTGAAGCCCCAATTTGAAAAGAAATATAAATCCATTGTACAATCTGATAAACGGTTCCGCCAATAATACCAGCAACAATTCCTGAAGAAAATTTGACTTTGGTATTCGGCATAACAATATAAATTACGGAAAATAATAACCACAACATACAAAAAGGGAGTAATTTTAAGAAAAGAAAAATCAAGGGGCTGAAAACCCCAAGCAATGAAATTTTTTCGGTAATAAGCTGAATTTGACTGGTTATAAATACTGTTAAACTACTGGATACTATCAAAAGAATAGGGCAAATTAACATGATGGCAAGATAATCACTAAATTTCCGTAATAAAGTTCGCGACGTCTTAATGCCCCATATATGATTAAAAGATAACTCAATATTGCCGAGAACCTTTATAACAGTCCAAAATAATAAAGCAATACCGATACCTGCGATAAGTCCGCCTTTTGTATTCTCAAGAAAGCTCTGAGCAAACTCGACTACACGTGTCATAATTTCTTCCTGCCCCTGGAACTTCTCAACAAGCTGCTCTTCTAATACTTTCTCAAATCCAAAACCTTTTGCGATTCCAAAAGCCATTGCTACGACAGGTACAATAGAAAGCAAAGAATAAAATGTTAATGCTGATGCCCTTAGTTGGCATTTATCCTCGGCAAAGCCACGCAAAGCCAGTATAACAACCCTTAAATAATTAACTAATAAAGACTTTGAACGTGGAAGATCTTTAAGACGAATCCGCCAAATATCCTGAGTTAAAAATTTCTTTACCTTTTGTACCATACTATAATACTCCCCGTATTAATTTATTCATCACTTAAAGGATTTTTAATTTTACCGCCCAGACCCTTTAATACACTGACCGCTTTCTTGGACGCTTCCTCTGCAGTCTCAACTGTTTTTCCTCCAATATCTTTTACACCTTCCACAGACTCAGGAAGACTTTCTACTTTCTCAAGAACTCCGCCTGAGAGTTCCTTTGCACCTTCAAGAGCTTTTGCACCATAGTCTCCTAAATCACCTATTTGAGCATTCATAGCCCCCTGAATTCCGCCAAGGTCGAACCCTGAAATTTTAGCAATCGATGCCTTAAGTAAAGCTTTCTGAATAATAATACCCATAATAACTTGAGGATTTGAAATATCTTTATGTTGTTCTTTAATATTAAACTTATAATCATTGACCTTTGGTTCTGCTCCCCCAGAATAATCCATAAAAGATATGGTGCCAACAGCCAAGTCAAGATTATCTAATTGAAATTTAGGTGCTTTGCCTTTCTTTTTTGGTTTTTCAGGGGCCGGCTTTTTCTCTTTCTCTTTCCCCTCCTTAACAACCTTCAATGAATCAAGGTTAAGTTCGCCATCTTTATTTTTAACAATATTAAACTTTTGCAAATTAATCACAAGAGATTCTAAGTGAACCTTTCCTTTAATAATATCCCCTACATTATAATCGACAAAAATTTCAGGCATATCTAGCATGATAGGTTCTTGATAGTTTTTGGGATTATAAATTTTAAGTTCTTGTATACGCAAACTTGAATCTATAATACCAAGTCTAAATGTACGCATACTAAGGCCGAGTCCGGTAACTAATGAAACCCCGTTCTCAACAGCACCTTTGAGTATAACATTTCTTCCAAGAACCAAAACGACACAGATAATAATTAAAATAACAACAATTTTCATCAGTTTTTTCATAACTTCACCCTTTCCTTAATATTAACGTTTAATAACCAATACTGTATGTAAATATAATATTCATTTTAAGTGAGGTATTATATTCTATTTACCCTTTATTGTTAACCTTTTTTTTATATTTTTTTAACAATCCCTTATTGTTTTTAAACCTCATTATAATGTAAATATATACAAATAAGTGAGTTTTACATAAGCGTGGTTCCAAATATTTAGATTGAAATTAAGCATTAAGTAGGTATAATTATATTTCTATTATAAGTATGAAGGTATGGGGATGTAGCTCCCATGAACCAGATCACAGATCGGTTCATGGTGCCCTGAACCTAACTTTGTTATGGTTCGGGGCAGCTAGGAGAGCATCACAATGCCCTGCCCTTTCGGAACCTTAATGGACAAGAAAGGGCTGGGCAATGGCATTGTGAGGGTCAGGGGTTCTTCGCCACACGACGTGGCCCCGAGGAATCTGAAGGATTCCCGGGACTGAGTCCTTGAAATCGCAATGCGATTTCTAAGGGTGCCTGCCTGTCGATACATTAAATAATAAGGAAACGGCAGACAGGAATCCGCCAATTTCCAGGATGGAATGTAAGAGGCGGAGAATCCTTTCTATAAAATAAAAAATAATATAAAATAATACATGATTGGGGGTATAGCTCAGCTGGGAGAGCATCACAATGGCATTGTGAGGGTCAGGGGTTCGAATCCCCTTACCTCCATGAAAAATTACCACATAAAAATTATAACTATATAGAGATATCGCAAAATGAAAAAAAATTTAGTTTATCTTATCTTTTTCCTATTTTTATTCCCCTCGCTAGTTTTTGCCCAAACTAATCAACAACAAGTGTATGTCATTCAAATTGATGATCAAATTATAAATCCTATTATCCAAGAGTATATTTCATCTGGGATTAAAAAAGCTGCGGAAGAATCTGCAGAATGTTTAATTATAGAAATTGATACGCCCGGAGGCCTTTTAACTTCCACACGAAATATCGTTAAAGAAATAATGAACGCTCCTATTCCCGTGGTTACTTACATTTCACCCAGCGGGGCACGTGCTGGGTCCGCGGGAGTCTTTATTACTCTTGCATCTCACATTTCCGCCATGGCCCCCTCAACCAATATCGGTGCTGCACACCCTGTTAATATTGACGGTGGGGGAAGATCAATCACGGAAATTATTTACAAAATCATCAGATATCTTGAGAGGAAAAAAGAAAATTCAGAAACTAAAGAAAATAAAGAACCCATCGATATAGAAGAAAATAATACTGAAATACTTTCTGAGAAAATATTAAACGATACTGTGGCATGGGTAAAAGCCATAGCGCGCACCAGAGGACGCAATATAGACTGGGCTGAAAATGCTGTACGGAAAAGTGTATCAGAGGCCGAAAAAGAGGCTCTTGATTTAGGAATAATCGACTTTATAGCTAACGATATTAATGAACTCCTTGCAAATATCAATGGCAAAGTTATTGATCTTGCAAATGGAAAGACTAAAACTATTAATGTTTCAAGTCCAAAAATTATTTACATGGGGCTCTCAACACGAGAAAAAATTCTTCTTACTATTAGTCACCCCAATATAGCATACATTCTCATGATGCTCGGTTTTTACGGTCTTCTTTTTGAAATTACACACCCTGGTATCGGTTTTCCCGGCATTGCCGGCGCTATCTGTTTAATACTCGCGTTTTTTGCTCTATCAACACTTCCTATAAATTATGCGGGGCTTCTTTTAATTATATTGGCAGTTATACTTTTCATCGCTGAATTAAATGTTGTAAGTTATGGGCTCTTAACCCTGGGAGGATTAGTATCCATGATACTCGGCTCTCTAATGCTTATAGACAGTCCTTTCTCTCTTATGAGAGTTTCTCTTGAAGTCATTTTTCCTCTTGTTATTTCAACGGCTGTTATTACCCTTTTCCTTCTTGGTGCTGTCATTCGCGCACATCGTAAAAAATCTTTTGTAGGTAAAGAAGGGCTTGTTGGTGAGATAGGTGTTGCTGACTCTACTATTGATCCATTCGGTACAGTTTCAATTCATGGAGAAATCTGGCAGGCTCGAAGCAACACACCAATTAAAAAGGGTGATAAAATAAAAGTCGTAAAAATAGAGCACTTAGAACTGTTTGTTGAAAAATATAGCTGAAAATTATGCCTTTCGGTATAATAATTTGATAGTTAACATTATCCCGATCTTTCTTGACCATTAAGGTTCAGAAAGGGCGGGATTTCCCCCACACTACGTGGGGGATCCGCCGAATTTCAGGATGAATCCCGTTAGACAACTATATGAATAAAGTAAAAATCTTATATAATTCTCGAAATCGTAAAAACTTATATGTAGCTAGATAATAATATTTGGTTACTGTCTAACGGGATGAAATCGGGAGGCGGAAATTCGCCTAGATAACTTACGTCGTCTGGTATAATAAGTCGATAGTTAACATTATCCCGATTAGAAAATTATTTGTTTCCTTCGGAAACAGCAGATGTGCTAATCGGGATTAATTCGCCCAGATAACTTACGTCGTCCTTCGGACTCCGTAAGTTATGGGCTCATTAAAAGGAGGTTTATATGTTATCATTTCCTCTAATTGCTTTTCTTTTTATAATCGGTTATATTATCAATTCCATCAAAATATTGCGCGAATATGAGCGCGGAGTTATTTTCCGCCTTGGACGGGCACTGTCAATGCCTAAAGGCCCTGGCCTTATCCTCGTATTTGCACCGATCGATAAAATGGTAAAAGTCAGTCTTAGGACAGTTGTACTAGATGTTCCGCCCCAGGATATTATTACAAAAGATAACGTATCAGTTAAAGTAAATGCCGTGGTTTATTTTAGAGTACTTGAACCGTTAAAAGCCGTAATAGAAGTAGAAAACTATCTATTTGCTACATCACAAATGGCACAGACAACTCTTCGTAGTATACTCGGACAGAGTGAACTTGATGAACTTCTCACAGGCCGTGAAAAAATCAACCATGAATTACAAGCAATTCTTGATAAACTTACAGACCCCTGGGGTATTAAAGTCTCTTCTGTTGAAGTAAAGCATGTTGATCTTCCTTCTGAAATGCAACGCGCAATGGCCCGTCAGGCAGAAGCGGAACGTGAACGTCGCGCAAAAGTTATTAGTGCCGAGGGAGAACATCAAGCTGCAGAAAAACTTGTTCAGGCAGCCCAGAAAATGGCAACTCATCCCATGGCGTTACAAATGCGCTATCTTCAAACCCTTGTTGAAATCGCATCTGAAAATAACTCAACCACTATTTTCCCTATACCGCTTGAAATGCTTGATATGTTCAGGGCAAAGAAGGAATAGAACGCTTTGGTAATATACAATTGATAGACTAAGCCGGGGTGGCGAAACTGGCAAACGCACGGGATTCAAAATTCCGCGGGCTCACGCCCTTAAGGGTTCGACTCCCTTCCCCGGCACCATCTTTATTCAATCCCATAAATATGCTCTACTGTTTCAAAATAACACAGTCCTATTATATCTCAATATTCCCACGGTATAATTATCATTTAAACCATTTATTATCTCTATAAGGTCTTCCAACAAAATAACTTCGATAAATATACATTTTTCAAAAAAGAAACTAAAGTTACCCCTCTAACAGTCGATAATTAAATATGACAAGGATGTCGGTATTTGACTAAAATTGTGTCTTTCAAGGAGGAAAGAAGTGAAACCAACCTATACGTGTTCGTCATGCGATTGGACCGGTGAAGAATCCCGTTTTATTACAAAAGTTTTAAGTATTATGTACCGCCCGCGGTATGATAATATTCAGGCTTTTAAACAGATAAAATGTCCTAAATGTAATAACCTAGTAACTATCATTTTTGAAACACTTGATGGTTCTCTAACAAAATAATATCTCTTCAATTATAGAATAATACCCAAACCATGCCTTCTATCAGCGACCTTTTACCACTTTTATATTATTTCCATTCCTCTTTATTTAAAGGGAATATCCATCAGATAATCTCTAATAAAATAAAAATTAAAGATTTGAAATAATAAACTAAGAAAAGCCACATCTGCATACACGTATATTTTCATTCTAAAAAATTAGAATGAAAATATTAATGTTTTATTATTTTTGTTGATCTTTTATTAATTGCGATCTTAGGGAAACATTATTAAATGAAAGAATCTTTATGCGGACATCTTTGATTTTAATAACATCTGTGGGGAGGAAATTTGACTAGATATGAATGACTTTCTTAAAATCCGTTTTACATATCATATCTTTTTCTCACACCAAACATCTTGCGAAAAATAAAAAATATACTGCCCTTTATTATGCTAAAGCATACTGATATGGTTATAAATAATAACATATAAACAGCAAAATAATAATATTTAAAATTCTGCCGTCTGAATTTTTGTGCCATCTTTTTGTCAGCAAAATATCTATAAATTCTATTTTTTTCTAAGAACGAAAATATATACGTATGGATTCTGAGCAAACTTACTCTTACAATATACCAATCATTTTTTGGTAATTGTTTGAAATATTTTATTGTTTTCGTAATAAAATTATCGCGCTCCTCAACATGTTCTTTATTGTCTTCGTGACGTTCGAGATGCAATATGTCTGATTTATTAAGTATAATTGTACCTTCCTTTGTTTTCATCATATAATAATCTTCACCTTCCTCGCTAATAACTCCTTGGAAGCGCCTACCATCATGAGTGAAAACCTCGTCTGCCCACACATAACTATATCCCAATAAAAAAACAATCAATGAAACAATAACTATTTTTTTCATCCTCATCCTCCGTCTTGGGAAAAATTACCGTATTATAAATTTTATACCTTAACAGAATATACTATACGTTCAATATCTTTTATAGCAGAAACATCGGTTAAGTCAAGTCTTAACGGAGTAAGTGAAATATAGCCTTCCTTTACTGCTTGTTCATCATTATTGCTGTCATCATCAACAACTTCCATTTCTCCCCTCAAGCTGAAAAGCATAACTTCATTGTTATTATTCTTTTTAACAAATTTTTCGACAAATCTTGAGTGAGCTTGTTTAGTCACCTTCACACCTTTAATTTCCTCGCGCGGCAGGGGTGGTATATTAATGTTTAAAGTAACTCCGGAAGGCAAACCCTCCTTAAGTATACACTTAACAATTTCTTTTACAAAAATGTTAGCGAAAGTAAAATCATTAAATTCAAAACTGCACATGCTTACAGCTATAGATGGAATACCGGCAATAGTGCCTTCGCGTGCGGCAGAAACAGTCCCTGAATAATATACGCTGATGCCCGTATTAGGCCCGACATTTATACCTGAGACGATAATACCCGGAGGTTCTTTCATAATTTCACATAATGCTAATTTAACACAATCGGCAGGAGTTCCATTTACCTGATATCCAAAAAATTCATCTCCTAAATAATATTTTCTGACTTCAACATCATGAACTATTGATATTGAGTGGGCAGAGGCTGACTTCTGGCTCTCAGGAGCAACTACAATACAATCGGAAACTTCAGACAAAGTTTCCCTTAACTGCCTTATACTATAAGCTTGTATCCCATCATCATTTGTTAATAAAATAGTCATTTAAAATCCTCACTTAACATTCATTTTTAAATATTTTAAGTCATTGAAATTAATTAAAGCAACTCTTTTTTCTTCTATTGTTTCTTTAAACTCCTTACCAGAAAGGCCTTTTAGTTCATATTCTCTATCGATATTAAAAGAGCTTTTCCTTTTTAACTGAGCATCTGAAAAACCCGGATGAACTATAAGTTCAGTAACACCCTTTTTCAACCTCTTAACAGTCTGTATAAGAGAACGTTTTCTCCAATGCCTCCCAGGATTAAAACGACCGAATATATAGTCTGTTGTGATTATTCCCTTATTTCCAAAAGTAGTTTTTTTAAAATAACGCCTGCGAATAGGAATTTTATAACAAAGTGCAGCCTCAGAAAGAACTGTATAAATATTTTTATAAAAATGAACGTGATGATGAGTATCAATGTGTGTAGGCAGGCACCTAAACATAGTAATGAACTTTTTGATTTGTGCTTCAAGTTCAATAAAAATTTCATTCTTACTGATATTATTAAAACGATACGAACTTAGTGGTTTAAATGTTCCTCTGCGGGTTATTAAGGTCCTGATATTGCTTGGGCTTGAGACAGGTCTTCCTAATGTAATATTAAAATGCAGGCCAACACCTAAAGAAGGAATCTTCCTAAGTTCAGCAATATGGTGCACACTATTGCTATTAATAAAAACGCTTGTACTTGAGACCACGCCTAATCGTGCTGCATATAGAATAGCTTTTGATACACCCCGTGTTAAATTAAAATCATCCGCATTAACAATGAGATATTTATTCGCTTTTCGTTTCATTTAAAAAATACTCGTTTGATTAGGCAATTTCTAAAACAACTACAGCTATTGCAAACTCTTTCTCATGTGCAATACTTACCGAACTTGATTTAATTTTATTTGTTATCTTTTTCCCTTCAGTATTGACACGTATGTACGGGGCATTGAAATTTTTATGAACCTCAATGTCTTTATAGGTAAGAATTGTTGATGATTGTGGAAGTGCTTTCAGGAATGCTTCTTTTGCAGCAAAACGGGCAGCATAATGCTGATACTTATTTACTTTTTTTTCACAATAAGAAATCTCTTTATCCGAAAAAATCCTTTTTAAGAACTTCTCTTTTTTTTGTTTAACAAGTTTCTTTATACGCTCAACATTAACGATATCTATCCCTGTTGTAATAGGCATTGGTTATCTTTCAATTTTTTCAATCTTATATTCCAACGTTCCAGCAGGGATTGTTATTTCAACAATATCTCCTACGCTTTTTCCCAAAAGTGCCTTCCCAACCGGGGACTCAATAGAAATTTTACCTTCTCGTAATTGCGCTTCTTCTTTACTAACGATCATATATTGCAACTTTTTATTATTTACCATATCATGCATCTGGACACGTGCACCTAAATATACTTTGGAAGAATCTATTTCCTCATTAAGAATAGCGGCACTGCTTAACATTTCCGTAAGCTCAGCAATCCTTTTCTCCACGAGTCCCTGTTCGTTTTTCGCTGAATCATATTCTGCGTTCTCGCGCAGGTCCCCATGAGCCCTAGCACGCTCAATGGCCTTTGTAATCTCTCTGCGTTTTGTTGAACTTAAGTAATCTAATTCTTCTCTTAACTTTTCATATCCTTCTCGCGTCAATTTAAGACCCATAAGTGCACTCCTCAATCACCGTCTAAATGCTTATCCAACTGAATAACTTCAGCCTCTTTCTTTTGAACATCTTCCAACAAATCCTTTTTATTATGATGTATTGATAAATTAGCCTCCTCCCGCTCTTCTTCAGCTATAACACTTTTTACATTCTGTATAACATGATCAACTCCATCAATAACTTTTTTAAAAACATCAAGACGGCGGTGGCTACGTGATACAAACTGCTCCAAGTCCTCTTCTAAAAACCTGATTCGCTCAACAATTTTCTCCTCTTCAGTCTTCTTGATGAGACGATTCAGTTTTCTTACAACATGCAACAGGACCGTTAATACTACTAACATTGCAACAAGTAAAACCGCTGTCCAAAACGTGTAATTTAAAGCTGTAAAATATTCCATTAAATATTTAAACCCTTAGTTAACGCAACATTAAATACAATATAACCAATAAACAAACTCCGGTAATAATATAAAAATTATTAAAATCCCAAAAATTAATTACATTGTCTATTACCCCGCCTTTTTTAGTTTTTCTCCTCTTAACAGGCTTCCCTTTTAGCATACTTACCTGGTCCTTTCGGAACCTCAAATATACTCCACCTATCTTATAAGCCTGTAACTTATCTTTCTGGACAAGTTCCTCAACTCCTGCTTTATCCAAAGATAGATACTGCATAACCTCATCTAAAGTCAACATTCCATTAGACATAATTTAAACCCTTCTAAAGAAATAAAACATTTTAGGATAACTTCTGCTTACTTTCCAACAACTCACCAAATGCGGAAAACTTAAAAAATACATCCCAATATTAAACAGAATTAGATATAGTTTAAGTAGAGGAAATTAGCGTTGTAAATACGCGGTTATTTGAGCTTTCAGACTTTAATTTTTTCTTTCTGAATCCATTTATCAATTTCTGTTTTATTAAATCTCCAATTATTATCCTCATAAAAAGCAGGAATCTTTTTCTTGTGTGCCCATTCTTCTAAAACAGAAATCTCAACGTCTAAATAATGCGCTACTTCCTTTAAAGTTAAAACTTCACTCTGATTTAATGAGCGCTGCGAACTATTCATTGTAATACTACCGTTAATAACAGCCCCTTCAGAAATACTTAAAACCGGAGTGGTAATATCTCCCTGAATTTGTGCCGGCGCGACAAGTGATACACTCTCTGAAGCGTTAATATTACCATTGATCTCTCCTGCAATAATAATACGATCGCCGGTAATATCAGCATGTACGGTTGCATTTTCACCAATACTTAAACTGCCTCTTGTATCTAATTTTCCTTCGAAATTTCCATTTATCCTTAAATTAACCGGGTCACGAAAAGCAATCGTTCCCTGCATACTCGCATCTACATCAAGAATCTTAACTTCTGACTCATCAGCGTTTGTTTTCTTCTTAGCCATTTAACACCTCCTTTTAATGACGACATCAATTATTCTTCTTCAATCATACCTACAATCTTTACCGCTTTTTTTCGGTGTACAACTCCAGGCTTTGCAATAAATTTTGCCCTTTCCGAAACTTTTACTTCTAAGTTGTCCTCGATAGATCTTCCCAAATTGATAACATCTCCTTGACGCAATTCCAATAATTCTTTGATTGTAATCGAAATATTCCCGAGATTAACAGAAAGGGGGACCTGTACATTACGTATTATTTCTTTTACCTTTCCTTTTGTTCCTTCTTTCGGTCTTTTTGAAGAGGCAAATCTATATTGCAAGCTTAATTTGTCTGCGATAGACTCTATTGAAAGAAATGGTATACATATATTTAAAAAACCGCTTATGTCTCCTATCTTCATTTCGAAAACCATCAAAATAACAATTTCAGCAAGTGAGACAATCTGAGCTACCTGTGGATTAGTCTCTTTTGCCTCAAGGTGAAACGTCAAGGGAACCATTTCTTTCCATGTATCGGACAAATTATTGACAATCCGATTAATAAATCCGTCTAACATCTGTAATTCCATATCAGTTAAGGCACGGGGTTCTCCCAATACTTTACCGCTTCCGCCTAAAAGGCGGTCTAGTACAGGAAAAGCAATGGTGGGGTTAAATTCAATAACGATATTACCTTCAAGCGGGGAAATAGAAAAAATATTAAAACATGTAGGATTGGGTAAAGATAACAAAAATTCATTATAAGTCATTTGGTCTACATTGACCAGGTTAATTTCACACAAAGCACGTAAATAGCCTGAAAGCGATACAGTTAAGTTCCGCGCAAAGGTCTCATGCATTAATTCTAAAGAACGCAACTGTTCCTTAGAGACACGGTCAGGCCTGCGGAAATTATATAAAATAACCTTTTTATCACTCAGGAGGTCTTCTGTACCTGTCTGATCTTTACCAGACAGTGATACTTCACCTTTGTCGAGGGCAGCCATTATAGCATCGACTTCTTTTTTCGAAAGTATCTCAGCCATAAACAAACTCCTTTAATGCTTATTTCCTAACATAATATAAAATGGTAACATAAATATACTATATAATGCAATACAAACTTAAATTGAAAGATGAAATCTTCTCTTCTTTACTATGATTAATTAAATTAAAAAATTTAATAAAATATGTTATTGAAAAAACAACGGATTCTTATAAGCTACAGACGTTCCTTCTAATGTGGCTAATTCAGGTTTAAGAAAATATTCCCTTCTTCTGGACGATACAAAGGGGAATGTAACAATATCAAGAGCTCCTGCCCCGGCCCGTACCAAAGTCCTAGCCATACCGCGAGTTATGCCGATACAAAAACCATGAGCCCCGTATTGCCTCTGTGCATCATCAAGACCTCGTAATATTTCTGCCCCGCTGCCAAAGAAATTACACATTCCTCTGCCTAATTTATATGTGCTTTTTTCTAAATAACTTTCATCCGTGAAGCTGCGCACTGCAAATACATCCGATGTAAATAAAAATAACAGTGCGATCGTACATGCAAACACTTTCATACGAACACCTCACTTTCTTATTTTCTCTCTTCTAATAACTTTCGCAAGTCTATTTCAAAATCATGCATAATATTACGGAGTGCAATATTCCATCCCTCAACAAGATTTATTATCGTAAGACGTTCAAGGGTAATCTGCTCATCATAAGATTTCCTTAGTATCGCTTTTGCCGGAATTTGGCGAATATCAAATACCACAAATTCAAGAGACAGACACGCTTTAGGGTTTTTCTTATCATGTATATCACCATATAATTCGAGAATTTTACCCGTAATTTCAAACTCAGCAGGTATTAAACTCCCTCTATCAATTATAGTTATCATTTGTGGCACAGAGGAGAGCCATTTTTTCACCTCTTCAGTAATCATTGTGGTTGGAAAAAGAATAAATTGGTTATAATAATCTTTTTCATAATTTAACGCCCCAGTCCTAAAAACAAATGTCTTGTCTGCAAAAAGGGAAACAGAATCAAAAGTTCTCACCTTTACTTTGCCCCCCCCATTAAAAGCCGAGGGCTGCTGAAAAGGATTAACACTAATGGAATATCTATCAATATCAGGATATTTTTTCTCCAAACTAACACACCCTGTTATATGAATGATTAGCAAACAAAGGCTAAAATAAATAACTTTCTTTTTCATTTTTTATCGATACCTAAATTAGGAGGCGGCCCGCCAAAAATAGCCTGGGACGGGCTCTGTTTTAACGTTGTGGTAATCTCCCGTAAATCCCGTGATATAACATGAAGGTTGTCTAATGTCTCGCTCATTTTTGCTGATATATATGGAAGATTGTCTGCTGAAATATTTACCTTTTGCAGTGTTTCATTTAAATTCTCACTTAAACCAGGAAAATCAGAAGAAGCGCGGCTCAAGTTCCTGAGCAAAGGTATAAAGTCTTCGGTTAATGACCTGGAAATTTCATTGAGGCTATTTGTTACTAGTTCAATGGCGTTCGGCACAGAAGGAATATAAAGATTTTTAGGCTTCCAAACGATTTCTAACGGAGGGTTTTTCTGCGGATCAACGAAATCAGTTTCGAGATATGCAAGACCAGTAATGCCTAAATATGAAAACTTAACCCGAAGGCCTTTTTCAGTAACTAATTTATTTATTTCATCTTCTAAATTGGTTTTAGAAATGTATGGAAATGCATCTGCATCGAGTTTCATGGTAACCATAACATACACTCCATACTTATAAAACTCATCAAACTCCTCATCCTGCAACCGATATTCCTGATTCAAAGTACTAATGTCCTGGACTTCGCCTATTTTTACTCCTCGGTATTTAACGGGGGAACCCACATCTAACCCCTGTACTGAACCGTCAAAATATGTCTCCATAATTATTTCTTCTTTAAAAAGCCTGCCTGAGCCGAAGATGATTATACTAACGATAAGAATAATGATTCCTACCAATATAAAAATCCCAATTTTAAAATATTGATTTTTTTCGTTCATAAATTTACCAAATAAAATTAAATAAAAGATGAATTTATTATATCAAAACTATACTTCTGCCGATACCTCACGATTAAAAAATTTCCTCACAAAAATATTATCTGCCTTTTCGCGAAGTTCATTAGGATTCCCTTGGGCAATAATCCCTTTTGATTCTTTATCGAGAAAAATAACACGGTCGGCAATAGTATAAATGCTTTCTAATTCATGAGTTACAACAACAAATGTAATGTGAAGGTCACGTGCCAGACGAAGAATTAAATGGTCCAATTCAGCGGCAGTAATAGGGTCCAATCCTGCTGATGGTTCATCAAGAAAAATAATCTCAGGATCAAGAGCCATTGCCCGTGCAATAGCGGCACGCTTTTGCATACCGCCTGAAATCTCAGAGGGCATAAATTCTTCAAATCCTTCGAGCCCCACAAGTTTTAATTTCATCAAAGAAATCAAATTCATTGCATCAGTGGGTAAATCAGTAAATTCTTCAAGAGGAAGTTTGATATTTTCCCTTAATGTCATTGAACCAAATAAAGCTCCGCTTTGGTACATGACGCCAATTTTATTTAATATTTTAATCCGCTCACTCCCTTGTGCAGAAATTATATTATCTCCATCTATTAAAATTTCACCCGAGACCGGTTCAAATAAACCTATGATATTTTTCATAAGTGTGCTTTTCCCGCATCCTGAGCCGCCAAGAATAACAAAAACTTCACCTTCCGTCACATCAAATGAAATATTATCGAGAATAATCCGCCCTCCGTATCCTGATGTGAGATTGCGTATCTGAATAATCGGTTTGTTTGAAATATTCATTGTATTTTATATATTTGTTTTTAGGGGCGTGATTCCCGCCCGCTGTGTAATTTTTAACAATTAAGGTAACAAATTAGATGTTTAAAAAAATTAAAACAGTACACTTTGAAATATTTTTTTAAACCACTCGATTAACACGAGATTTCCACAAGATTTTAAAAATAATTTTATAAGCTTTTCTCTTGTGTAATCGTGTGTGATCGTGTGGTTACAATTTATTTTTTCAATAAAACATAACTTCTGTATATTATTTAAAGTTTCGCTAAATTAACAAAATATTACCAAAATTCTGAAGTATTACACCGCCGTTTTCACGAGGCAGGCGGGCACTATATTCCCAAATAATAATAAACTACCGAAAACGCACCGTCAATTACTACAATTAAAATAAGGCCGCTTACTACAGCCCGCGTTGCTGAAATACCCACGGCACTCGCCCCTGTCTTTGTCTCAAGCCCGCGCAAGCAGCCTATTGATGCTATAAATAACGCAAAAACAAAAGATTTTATAAACCCTCCAAAAAAATCTTTAAGCGCCACCGCATTCAATAACTGATTTATGTATGTTACCATCGGATACCCAAGTGATTTGAATACAACCGAGCCCCCTATAAGACCCGAAAAGTCAGCAAAAAGAGTCAGTACAGGAGTAAAAATAACAACCGCTAACACCCGGTTA
>Ga0164318_10001475_pt1 | contig 20975 bp, 27 predicted proteins | sample GuaBasSedimGuay9_FD_113734 | JGI IMG/M metagenome (GOLD analysis project Ga0164318, IMG submission 113734) | Subseafloor sediment microbial communities from Guaymas Basin, Gulf of California, Mexico - Guay9, Core 4571-4, 0-3 cm | ecosystem: Environmental > Aquatic > Marine > Hydrothermal vents... | reverse complement strand
TCAAAGAAAATAGCGCTCGGTTTTATCCTCATAATTATCTTAACTCTCTTACAAACCTCTTTTAACCATAAATCCAACAACGAATCATCATCCAGATAAATAGGAAAGGGTTATCAACAAATAAGACAAAAATGTTTTTAAAAAAGTAAAATGAGTGAATCGCACTGATGGAATCAAAAGAAAAAATCTGTTTAGGAACAATCACATTATCATTGTGACCACAAATGTTTTAATAAAATCCACAGCTAACTTTTTTTATGAAAGAATTAAAGATCATAACCAGAAATAGAAACGAAATGATAGACATCACAGATGAAATACAAAAAGCAGTGGAAGAAGAAAATTTTCAGAGTGGATATATAATAGCATATACTCCTCATACAACAGCAGCTATAACAATAAATGAGGGAGCAGATCCAAATGTGCAAAAAGACATAATTGAAACACTAAACAAAATAATACCGAGAAAAGGATATCATCATTTAGAAGGAAACAGCGATGCACATATCAAAGCAAGTCTCTTAGGATCATCTACAACAGTTTTAGTAGAAAACAAAAAACTTGTTTTAGGGACATGGCAACGCATATTCTTTTTCGAGGGAGACGGACCGAGGCATAGGAGAGTGTTTATAAGCCTATTCCCCAGATGAGAAAAAAGACACGAGAAGTAAAAAATTACTTACCAAGGGAAATTTCCAATACACGATGCCTTACATAGTTTATTTTTAGAAAAAACTGTCACATTCTTATCATTATCACATTCTCCCCTATAAAATCATATATATGGATAAATCATAAAATCATAGATAGTATTATATTACAATCCCTAGGATGCTTCCTAAGGAAAAATTAAACAAAGCATTTTAATAAAACCATTTATTTTAATTGAACCGCAAGTTTTTAAAAAAGCAATAGGATTACCCATGCAGTAATTAAATTAGGAACTAACTTAGCCGGGAGGAAAAATATGATATCATTTATTATCACAACAGTAATCTGCTTTATCACATATCTCCTTCTTACGACAGGAAGCGGAACCGATGTTTGGATTTGGAGCTACGAAGAGATCTTGATCGGAATAATCCTATCATTGATAACAGGATTCATAGCAAGAAATGTTTTTGTCAAAAACAATTTGAGGATGCTGAACCCTATTAGATGGCTTATTTTTTTGGTATATGTGATAGGGCCTTTCTTCGTAGGAATGGCTAAGGCAAACATAGATGTGGCATATCGTGTTATAACTGGAAAGATAAAACCTGGGATTGTGAGAATCTCACCTAATCTAAAAACAGATTTGGGAATTACAATGCTTGCAAACTCCATCACACTTACACCTGGGACATTAAGTGTAGATATAGATGAAGATGAAAATGATTTATATGTACATTGGATAAATATTAAGGAGGAGGCGTTGAAAAAAAAGCCGGTTGACTATAAATATGTATGTAATGGTTTTCCCAAATGGATAAGGAGGATTGCTGAATGATAGAGTTTTATAATACTCTGCTGGTTGTGTTGTCATTGCTTTTAATCTGTATCCTAATGGCTATAATACGAATTATTTTAGGCCCAACAGCTCCAGATAGGGTAGTTGGTCTGGATACTTTAAATACCATTGTTGTTGTAGGCATGGTTATATTCGGTGCCGCCTATAACCTGGTGATCATTGTTGATGTAGCCATTGTGTATGCTCTTCTATCCTTTGTATCCACTTTGTTCATAGCTAAATACCTAGAGGGGGGGAGGTTCTAAAAGATGTTTGATGAAATAATCTACATTCTTCTTGGAATTGGAGTTTTTTTTAACATACTTGCAGGTGTTGGACTGCTTCGTTTTCCTGATGTTTATACAAGATTACATGCTGGGACAAAATGTACCACCTTCGGCTCAATTTTCATATGTGGCTCAGTGATACTAGTTGCTTTAAAGATGTGGTATCAAGGTGGTGCTGAGGAGTCTGTCCTAGCATTACATACAGCCATAGCTTTGATTGCAATATTAATCACTAATCCTACAGGCGCTCATGCCATTGCACGTGCCGCGTATCGAAGTGGAGTGAAACCTGCTGCTGCAGTTGTAGATGATCTTAAAAACAAAGGCAGGAGGAAGAAATGATGCTATTAGAATATGCCCACATCGTTATTCCAATATTTATTGTAGCTACATCAATATTCGCTGTTTTACTCAGGGATTTGCTTGGCGCAGCGGTTGCTGTAGCAGCTATGAGTCTATTGTTGTCTCTTGAATTCTATATTTTACAGGCACCTGATGTTGCTATAGCAGAAGCAGGTGTGGGAGCATGTTTAACAACTGCTATACTTATAATTGCTATAAAGGCGACTAAACGTATGGAGGAGGAGATATGATGAGTAGGAGAGACATGTTTGCAGTTGTGTTTTTTTCCATAGTATGTATGTTCTTTATCTTTAGTGCCTTACTTATGCATCCATTCGGTTCTCCAGATGAGACAGATATGGATGATATGATAATTAAGAATACACAGAGAGAAACTGGTGCTAACAATGGTGTTACCTCTGTAGTGTTTGATTATCGAGGTTTTGATACGTTAGGAGAGGCGACGATATTGTTCACAGCGGTTGCAGGTGTTGTGTTGCTTTTCAGGAGGATGAAAGAAACATGAGTGAAATGTCTAAGATTGTAAGAACCATTGCCGCTATTGTTTTTCCATTTATCATGATATATGGTTTGTATGTTATAGCTCATGGTCATCTTACACCAGGTGGTGGCTTTCAGGGAGGGGCTATTGTTGCATCAGCATGTGCATTATTGTTAGTGGCATATGGATCAATGTGGACTATGCGGCGTATTGGGGAGAAAAGGCTTTCTGTTTTTGAAAGCATAGGTGCTTTTTTCTTTATAGCTCTTGCATTGCTTGGACTGTTTTTTGGAGCTGTTTTTTTCAACAACTTCCTAGCAGGATCCAGCTTTTTATTTGGAGATATCCCCATGGTTGGTTCGAACACAGGTGATATGAACACAGGTGGTGTGCTACCTCTTATGAACTTTGCTGTTGGTATAAAGGTGGTCGCTGGATTGTTTGTTATCATCCTAGTTATGGCATATGCAAGTAATCATATGGAGAAGAAGAGGGGGGAAAAACAGGGATGATCTTCAACATACCTTTTATCGCAGTTGCTGCTCTTATTATCATAGGTCTTTATGCAGTTATTTTTAGAAAAAACTTGATAAAAACTGTGATTGGTATAACGATTATTGAGAGTGGTGTAAACCTGTTTTTGATAACACTTGGATATAGAGAAGGAGGTGTTCCACCTATATATACAAATCTACCTGAGGATGTTAGCATTCCTCGGGGGATGGTGCTGCCTGTTCCTCAGGCATTGACACTTACAAGTATTGTTATAGGGGTTGCTGTTCTTGCTTTGATGTTGTCTCTTGTTATTCATATATATAGGGTCTATGGAACATTGGATGTAAGGAGGATACGGAGGTTGAGAGAATGACATCCATCGAATACATTATAGATCATTCTCCTGCGTTGATAATAGCTATTCCATTGTTGGGTGCATTTCTTACTCCATTGGTGAGCAGACTAGGTAGTAGGATAAGGAATGTTTTTGTCATCATAGTAGCTATGTTAACAGCGTTCCTGGTGTTTTTATTAGCATCTGATGTTTTTTCGGATGGTATAAGAACTTACATATTTGGATCTCAGGATTTAACTACACCAGTTGTCCGGATTTTGTTTGAAGTAGATGGTATCAGCATTTTTATGGCCATTATCAGCGTTTTATTGTCATTGCTGGCCGCGATATATTCATGGTCTTTTATGAAAAAGTATGATGGTTTAGACAAGTATTATACATTGCTTCTACTGATGACAGCTGGTATGCTAGGTATGGAGCTAACAGGTGACATGTTTAACTTCTTTGTGTTTCTAGAGATTACATCTATTTCCTCATGTGCTCTTATAGCATTTTGGACTCACAAGGGGGAAGCGGTTGAAGCAGGTTTTAAATATATTGTGGTGAGCGCAGTTGGAGCACTCTTTGTATTATTTGCAGTAGCATTACTATATGGTCAGTATAATGCATTGAATATTGCAACACTTGCTAATACTATACAGTACAGTTTTTTAGACAAAATCGCATTTGTGTTGTTGATAACAGCACTAGGGATGAAAGCGGGTCTTGTTCCGATGCATATGTGGCTGCCTGATTCGTATAGTCAGGCGCCTTCTTCTGTGACATTGATACTTGTAGGCGCAACACAGGCAAGCCTATATGGGGTTTTTAGAATGTGTTTCACACTATATGGTGGTGTTTTTGCAGATGGAATACTAAGTTCTATGACAGTTGGATGGTTTATCGTCGTGCTGGCTCTTGTTACGATATTGATTGGTGTGACTATGGCGATTATCCAAACTGATTTTAAGAGACTTATCGCCTATGCAGCGGTTGCAGAGCTGGGATACATGTTTCTTGGTATAGGAGTTGGGTTAACAGCTATGGGGACCAGCTATGGGAAAACAGCATTAGATGGAGGTGTTTTTCATATCTTGAATGATGCATTAGATGTAGGGTTATTGTTTCTTGTAGCTGGCTCTATATACTATGCAACAAAAGAGAGAGACCTGGATAGGATGGGTGGACTGGCGAGAAATATGAGGTACACAAGCATGTTTTTTATCATAGGGCTTCTAGCTGTTGCGGGTATGCCGCCGATGAATGGTTTTGCATCTAAGCTGCTTATATATGAGTCGACCTATCAGCTGAGTCCTATTTTGTCTATCATAGCTATCTTATCTAGCATTCTCCTCCTTGCAGTTTTTGTAAAAGTGTTTCACTCTGTTTTCATGGGTCCAGAACTTCCCAGGTTCAGGGATGTACAGGAGGTTCCTAGGAGTATGCTGTTAGCGATGGGGATCATTGCGTTGATAATAATAGTCATAGGTCTCATTCCTGGGATAGTAGTGGAGAATATAGTTCAGCCAGCTGCAAACTCACTTGTAAATCATCTCGACTACATATCACATGTTATTAGCATAGGGGGGGTGTAAAGTTTTTGTTCTCTATAGATACAGGTAGTGGTTTCTGGAATCCCATACTATGGGTTCTTGTGATAATCATTGCATTTCTCATGATGTATATACTGAGAAGCCTAGGTAGAAAAGATTATAGAAAGACAACAGAGCAGATTAAACCATTTTTATCTGGAAACCCTGAGTTGGAAAAAGACAAAATGCATGTAAGAGGTAGTAATCTATACTGGGGTTTCAGAGAGAGTCTCAAGGGGTTTTACAATGTTCTTCTAAAGCTGCATAGTGGTAATACCAGTGACTACATTCTATGGTTTGTTGTTATAATGGCTATATTTTTCATCATAATAGGGGTGATCTAGATTGGATGCTCTAGAGATGTCTGAAATAGTTTTAAAAACCATAGTCGGAACCATAGTGTTGGCATTATTTGGGATAATATTTGGCCTGTTATACAAGGGTATTGATAGGAAGCTTTCTGCTCATATGCAAGCCCGTGTTGGCCCACCCATACGGCAGCCTTTTAGAGATGTTATGAAACTTTTTACGAAGGAAAACGTGATTCCTAGGCATGCTATTCCATGGATTTTTAACCTTGCACCGTTAGCTGGTCTAGTTGCAACGATATCGATTCTACTGTACATACCAATTGGTGGGTTTGAACCCATACTGTCAGGCAGCGGGGATCTCATACTTATTCTCTACCTCCTGATTGTTCCATCATTGGCTATGGTGGTAGGTGGTTTTGCATCTGGATCCCCATATGCAACAGTTGGTGCTCAACGTGAGATGGTCACCATGATAGCCTATGAGTTTCCACTTGCAATAATCATTGTTAGTATAGCATGGAAGCTGAATCAGCTTGGAAACGTAGATGTTTTTGCATTATCCACAATAACAGCAAATCCAGTATGGAACACTGCATCAGGCCCACTTGGGATAATAGGTTTTGCCATACTATTAATTGTGCTGGTAATTGTAACACCCGGTGAACTCTCTAAGATACCATTTGATGCGCCAGAGGCAGAGACTGAAATAGCAGGTGGGTTACTAGTCGAGTATTCAGGGAGAAACCTGGCGATGTTCTATCTAACTGATGGTGTAAAGACTGTGATCATGGCATCTCTCATAGTCGTATTGTTTTTTCCATACAACCTGTCCAATATACTTGGAATAACAGGTGTGTACACCACTTATGCCCTTGACCTCATCTTCTACCTGCTCAAGGTATTTTTGGTGATACTGTTTTCTGTTACATTAATCCGAGTAGGAGTAGCCCGTCTAAAGATAGATCAGATTGTTTACACATATTGGATCCCATTAACCCTGCTTAGCTTAGTTGGACTAGTATTTATCATGTGGGATGGGTTTGTCACAGTACCCTAAAAAAATATTTTCTATCTTGGTGTTAAAAAAGTTTAATTTATACAACGACATATATACCCTCCTATCATGACACGCACTCATACAACAGAGAACACCATTGCTTTGATGTTTCTGCTTCTACCAACATTATTCATAGTATCTGGACTACTATTTTTCCCTAATAATATACCCAGATATATCGAAACGGCATTGCTCATACCGCTGTTTATCAGTTTGATACTGCTGGGAGCCGGTTTCCTCCTCAGAAAAACAAAACCTAAGGTATCAAGCATAGCTAAAATATTTGGATGGACTGGCTTTGCATTATACTGGTCAACACAGCCAGGAACACTATATTTTTCTGAGGGAGGAGACTTTGTAAATGCATCACTCTGCATCATAGGAGTATACATTCTATGCTACATCGCCTACCATGAATGGTTGTCATTAGAAGGGAAAGAAAAACCAGGATGCATAAACTGGATTGCAGGTGTAGCAGGCATCGCAGGACTTATATATTTTGGTATAGAGAGAACACCACTTGCACGGTGGCTCATAGAGGTTGTCACCAGCCAAAGCAGCTGGCTTCTTAACATGTTCACGGGCAATGTGTCTGTAAAAGGTGGGATACACATATTTTACAACAACACATATGCTGTGACCATAATATTTGCATGTACTGCGGTACAGTCCATGGTCCTATTTGTCGGAATGATACTGCCCCTACCTGATGTCGATAATAAAAGAAAAATCTATGGATTATTAGCAACAGTGGTTCCAATATATTTTCTAAACCTGGTTAGAAATGCTGGAATCACTTATCTCGTTGGAACACACATAGTCTCTATCAACATAGCACACAACATAATAGGTAAAGGGGGAAGCCTACTTGCATTGATAATTCTATTATTCATAGTAACCAAAATAATACCAGAGCTTTTTGATGAAATAATATGTCTAACAGAACTACCGAAGAGAAACGGGCCTTTAGAAAAACTCATCAAAAAAAAACATAATTAGAATGAGGTAAAAAAATAATGATCAAACTGGCAAAAGGAACAGCATCATGGATTGCAACACCATTGTTTCTCAGCATAATTTTTATGAGCATGTCGATTTATACAAACATTCCTCTGAGGAACATTTTACTCTTCCTATCGATATTCTCATGGTTGGCACTATTTTTTTTCCTTATATTTTTCAGAGACCCTGATAGAAAAACTGGAGAAGATATTGTTGCACCCGCGGATGGAAAGATAAGGGAGATAACCATACTCACCGACAGAGACATAGGTAGATGCATCCGTATATCCACATTCATGAACATACATAATGTCCATGTAAATCGAATGCCACTAGATGGCGTTATAAAAAACATTGTCCATCTCAAAGGCTCCCATGTTCCTGCATTCAGAAAGGATTCAGATAGAAATGAAAGGGTAGTAATAACAATAGATACAGGTATAGGAATGCTAAAGATATGTCAAATCGCTGGAACACTAGCACGTCGCATCACACCCTACATAAAAAAAGATGACAGCATAAGAAAGGGAACAAGAATCGGAATAATAAAACTTGGATCACGTGTCGACCTATACCTGCCATTGTCCAGCAGAATAAAGATAAACATAAAAGAAGGGGACAAAGTAAAGGCTGGAGAGGATACAATTGCAAAAATCCATGGCTAGGCTACTGTCACCTGCTGATATGCTCACCATTATCAACGTAATCCTAGGTTTCCTAGCCATAATCATGATCATCTCAGGTCAAACAAGAATCGCATTCTCATTTATCCTACTAGCCTTACTAGCAGATGGATTAGATGGAATTATAGCTAGGAAAACAAAAAAGGAGGGAGAGCTAGGTGAGTACCTAGAGGCAATAGCTGACATGACATCATTAAGTATTGCTTCCTCAGTATTTGTATACAAAAAATACTATGAAAACATCGATTCATCAATTTATTTCCATTTCCAAATACTGCTCTATATTGTACTTATCCTGTTTCTCATAACCAGTGCTATTAGATTATCATCGTTCCATAAATTGAAAGAAAAAAAATGTTTTGTGGGTCTACCATTATCAGCAGCAACACTATTTGCGCTACTACTAAGTTTTTTCAAAATACCATTCATATATATCAGTATTGTCATGGCCATACTTTCATTCATGATGATATCAAACCTACGTTTCCCCAAGCCAGGACTTAAAATGAATTCTGTGGCTGCTGCTCTGATAGTTTTGACAATAATTATGGGTGATACCTGTAATGGCATGTTTCCAATACTGCTTCTTCTCGCTTTAACTGCTTATACCACTGTAGGACCGTTTTTATGCAAAAGCAAAAAACAAATTTTTTAGTTTAGCAGTCTATAAGCGTCGTAGGACTGTACATGCCCATTTTTTACCTCTATGATTCTTCCCCGGGGTATCATGTTGAGTGTAGCTGAAGTTGTCTGAATAAAAAGAGGATACTCGTGCAAACTAGTTGGTATCCTACCCGTGTAGTTGAAAACATGGTTTTTGTGTGTATGACCTGATAGTACAAGTGAGACATTGTTGTTACGGCAGTAGTTGATAAAATCTATGCGGTTGAATGCGATGCATTGATCATTTCCACTTGGATGATTATCAGGAACGCGAAACAGGCCTATGTCATCTATGTCATTTACAGCTGGATGATGCATAACTATTATCTGACTTCTGGTGTTATCACCAAACATGTTTTCTAGTAGATACATCTGCATGTTGGTGAAACCACTTGCCTCTGGAGTAGGATTCCATAGATGAGGTTTTATTTCCCATCTACTCCAATCGTATCCAGAGTCCATCAATACAAAATTGATGTTTCCGTAGATAAATGCATAGTTGTCCAATGGTGTTACATACATATGATAGTATGATAGGTTGAAATATGGGATGTAAAACATGTATAAACCATTTTCATATCTATCATGGTTTCCAGGTGTTGTAAAGATAGGTGATCTACATTTCAAAACCAGTTTATGGAACTCCATCCAGAGATTATGTCCATGTTTTGTTTTACACCAGTCTACGAGATCGCCAGAGATTATTACAAAATCTGGTTTCAAAACATCGTTGATATACTGGATTATTTTTTCAAATATTTTCCTCTCGTCTACCAGATTATAGGATTTTCCTATGTGGATATCTGTTATATGAAGAAATCTATAATCTTTGGGTTCTTCATGGATTATTTTTACTGCATGTGGCCATTTGTAGATATTTTTTGATGTTGTAATGGAGATGTTGTAGAAACCACATGGGATATTACTTACATTGTAGTTTATCATAAATTCATCCTCAACATGTTTTCTATCACAGTATACCCATTTTGAGAAAACAATGCTTCCATTATGCAGGCCATATGTTGCTGATCCATCGATAGCCTCCAGCTCTGCATGTTGAACAGAAAGTGGGTTCTCAGATAGCTGTCTTTCCTCAGAAACCACTATAGCGAGTTTTTCAAAGCTGTTTTTGTCTATTATAGCTGGTGTTCCCATGGAGGGATATATGATGTTTTGTGTGTCAAAGTTAACGCTTATGTTTCTGTATTTTATAGAAAATATTCCAGCTTGGAATTTAAGGGTATGGTTTCCAGTTAGAACAGGATACCACATTATCATGTGGGTGTATGATTTCCTTTTCCCTATATGTAGAAGGGTTTGATACACCAATGTTTCACCGGTTTCCCATCCGACACCTTGTGAGTTCACAACTAATCCTTCATATCTGTCTGAGATGCTCAATGTTTCTTCAAATGATTCTCCATAGGGGTTTCCTTTCAGCGTGACCAGTATCATAACAGGTTTACCTGAAATTGGATGAGAATCTGAAAATCTGATGCTTATTATGTCACCTGGTTGTATATTATGCATATGAGAAACACAGAGTGTGTCTACATTTTCGGAAACATTTGTACTGTTTATGGTTTCATGACAGTATTCTGCAGAGGATATAATTATGGTGTTCAACAACAGCAGGGGAATAAGTATTAGTTTGAAACTGTTTAAGACCACGACTTTGTTTATCAAAAATTTTATTATATTATTGAACATTCTGTGAAATCACTTTTTATGCTATTATCTTAGTTTTACATAATTTAAATATTTTATGGGACCAGATAGGAAGGAAATTGTTATGGAAAAAATACATTTGCTTACTTTTATATTCGAAGAAGGGTGATCATGTGTTTCATTTCTTCTCTTTAAACACAAGTTTTAGCAGAATAGGTGTTATGATGGCTGTTGTTATGACTAGAAGAATAGTAGCAGCCAGCATTTGATGTGCTATGTCGCCTTTAAAAATTTTGAGTGATATCTCTGTAGAAACCACTACTAAGGCGACTTCCATACGGGGGATCATACCTATGCCCACCTGTAATGCTTCTCTGTTTCTAAAACCAGTTATCTTGGCACCAGCTGTGCATCCTATTATCTTCCCGATAATAGCAGCTGGTATGAACAATAGCACAAGCATACCGACATCTTTGACTGCTGAAAAATCAAAGGAGGCACCGATCCAGACAAAGAATAGTGGTATTAAAAATGTATGACCCACCTCTCTGGTATAGCTTAAAACTCTTCTCGACTGAGGTGTGACACCTATGATTAGCCCAGCGATGAATGCACCTGTTATGGCTGCTAAACCTATGCTTTTTGCAAATGCAGCAAAAAGGAAACATAGTGTGAGAGCTACAGTCAAGAGTATACGACGGGCATGAACAGCATCTAGTATTTTCATTATTTTTGGAACAAAATGTAGTCCGAAGAAGAAAGTCACTACAAAAAAAACTACAACCTTTGCACATATGATGATAGGGGATCCTTCTCCCGCGATTATTGATAGAATTAATATACCAAGTACGTCATCTAAAACTGCTACTGTTAGTATAAGAGAACCAGATTTTGTATGGAGTTTGTTCATATCCATCAATGTTCTAACAGATATGCCAACACTTGTGGCTGTTAGAATTGCACCTATTGCCAGAGATTGTATAGTAGGAAAACCCAAAAACTGTCCAACTAAATATCCGAATATAAATGCCACGCTAACATCAAACAGGGAAGTTATTATCCCACTTTTACCTGCATTTTTGATGTCATCAAATTTTGTTTCCAATCCACTCAGGAACAACAGAGTTATGATACCCAGCATGGCTATAGAGCCAAACTCAGAAGAGGTGAGATTCAAATCAAAATGATATAACTCGTTCCCCCATAGAGAAAAATCTGTTCCAGAGAATCTGCCTAACAGATAAGGACCTAGTAAAACACCAGCTAATATCTCTCCTAGTACACCTGGCTGCTTAGTCTTTTCGAACAAATAACTTAATGTTCTTGCTGTAATAAGGGCAAACGCTATTTCAAGCAACATAGAACCGCCTAAATTATACCTATCTTTTTATAGAGCAGAGAGACGATGGGGGAACAGGATTTTAAATTAAATGTTTAGAAACAAGTAACAACAGATCACAAACAAGTTATTATAGCTGCTATTAGAAAGAGGATAGAAATTTTTTATTAATTAATATTTTGGATGAAAGGATGCGCTGTAAAATTTGGATTCTAGAATACCTGTTTCACAACTTTTCTCAATATAATTATTATCACATCTAGGATGACCATTTTCTGTCAAATAAAATAGAATTCCAGATACACAAAAGAGGGCAGGGGGATAAAATTTTTAAATACCAAAACATCATCATTAGTTGTTTAACAAAAAAGCCTTAGGTGTTAATGAACTAGTAGTTTTCAAGAGGTATATCTAAGATGCCGGGGAATATAAGGATAAAAGACATCCGAATGCTAATAACCCCTTATCCATCTTTTGTACATGAAGATGCAAATATGGATGAAATCGCAAAGATGATGATCGCAAATCCTAAGGCAAGATCTGTATATGTGGTAGATAAAAAACTTAGGCTGATAGGCAAAATCACCTTAAAGATGCTAGTAAGACAGGAATTTAGAGATCTCATACCACTCTCATCAACAAGTAGTTTCTATTCATTAGAATGGATAGGAAAAAAATATGCAAAGGAGATAATGGCAGAGCCTGTTTATGTCAAGGATAACGATACATTAAAAACAGCTTTTATAAAGATGTATGAAAACGGATTAGATGAACTGCCTGTTGTAGACGAAAAAATGCATTTGATAGGAAACATAGATATGCTTGAATTGCTAACAATGTTAATAGAGAAAAAAGAACAAGAGAGAAACAAAAAATATCTGAGACTAAATATTAACAGACCGTTTCAAAAAAGGTTTTAAAAAACACATAATATTTAACCATGCCTAATAATTCTGATATTCATTGGATGAGATTCAGCAGCAGGTCCATCCAAACTATGATTAATCATCCAGCTATAAACTTTAGTTAAAAAAGTAAGTGTTTACTTGGAGGGTTAAATGGTCAAAAGAGAAAAACTCATATCTGAATTTTATGAGTTAAAATGTAAAGAGTTAATGGATAAAAGAATATGGGATCTACCATTAGTAGACAAAAGAGCAGATGTACATCATGTTCTATCCATACTATGCGCTAGAGGACATGTATGGGTTGTAGAAGATATGAAAAACAGAGAGCTTGTAGGTGTGATAACGGAACATGATGTCTTATCAACCTTAGCACCACCTAGGCTTCCATCATATGTATTTGGCAAACCAGACATACGTTCATTTTATCATAAAACGGCAAAAACAGCTGAGGACATCATGTCCAAAAGCCCTATAACTTGCAGTCCTGAAGACAAGGTGCTGGATGCATTGCTGAAGATGAAAAGATATGAGATAAGAAGACTTCCAATCATTGAGAATAAAAAAATTATAGGTGAATTAACTCTTCATCATCTAATAGTTAAATACTATGCAGCTACTCAATACCACAAAATCACGTAAAAAACTTTGAGAAAAAAACCAACTCCTCATGCTCATAATTTTTATTAAAAAACATGAAAAAAATTTGGTAGGAGATTCCTGGAAAAATAAAAGGACAACTCCTCTTTCATAAAAAAACTAGTTCTAAAAAAATAGACATAAAGGAATTGTACTGTATGTCAACAAAATAAAAATAATTCTGGATATACCTAATAAAAACATTTCTAAACAAAAATTGCATTACAGATATCTTGATTGACTATGGACGATATACCAAAAATAGGAATCACCGGTATGCCCAGTGTAGGAAAAACAGATACATTGATAAAGATAATAGAACATCTCGAAGAAACAGGATATAAAATAGGTGGAATGATAACAAAACCTATTATAGAAAATAAAAAACGTGTTGGATTTTATGTCGAAGACTGGCAGACCAAAGAAAGAGATGTTTTTGCACATATCGATATGGATTCAAAGGACCGGGTTGGAAAATATGGTGTAAACATAGATGCATTGGAAAGAATCGGTGTACCTGCTATCGAGAGAGCAATCAATGACAGCAGCATTAATATCATAGTGATAGATGAGATTGGAAAGATGGAGATGCTGTCAGATAGATTCTGCGAAATAGTAGTAGAGGCCCTAGACTCAGATAAACCAATAATGGTGACATTACACAAAAAATCTAGAACACCATTACTGCAGGATGTTAGAAGACGAGATGACATACGGATATTAGAAGTCACACCCGTCAACAGAAACCTCCTTCCATATAAGATTGAAAAAATCATGGTAGAAAAACTACCGCCTTTATACTAAAAAAAGAAAAAATGTATGACCAAAACGCAGGATAATGAGATTATCCAGGAAGGAAAAACAGAGATTTTAGTACATAAAACAAAGGTTTCCAGAAAAGGACCTGGAACAAAAGACAAAAAACCTTTTTACAACCCAGCTATGGAGTTAAACAGGGACATATCTGTTCTCATGTCGCAATGGTTTATAGATCTTACCAGAAGACATGTATATATATTGGATGGCCTGGCAGCATCTGGTATAAATGGGATAAGACTGGCAAACGAGGTAAAAGGTAATTTTACAGTCATCATCAACGACTGGAACAAAAATGCTTTTTTTCTGATAAAAAAAAACATAGAGTATAACAGACTGAAAAACGCATTTGCATCTAATGAGGAACTAAATATATTACTCTCAAAAAACAGGTATGAATACATTGATATTGATCCATTTGGATCACCAGCATATTTTGTAGACTCTGCAGTCAGAAGCATAACCAATAATGGTTTAATAGCATGTACTGCAACAGATACTGCCGCATTATGCGGCGTTTATCCAAAGACATGTATACGTAGATATGGAGCAAAACCTCTTCATTCTCATGTTATGCATGAGGTTGGGCTTAGAATATTAATTGGTTTTATATGCAGAGAAGCAGCAAAATATGATAAGGGAATAGAACCAATGCTATGCTACTATAGAGACCATTATTTTAGAGTATATCTAAAAATCAAGAGAGGCGTCAGGTATGCCAATAGATCTATCAGTAAAATATCCTGCGTAGACCCAAAAAAAACTAGCTTTACATTTTCATATAAGAAATTCCAAGGTAATAATATAGGACCACTGTGGATAGGAAGATTACATGATAAGGATATAATAAAAAAACTACGAGATTATCTCTCTGAGAAGGATCTAAACACTAGAAAAACTATTTGGAAATTACTTGACTTGTTTGAAGAAGAAGCAGATGGACCGATTTTTTTTCATACCACTGAACATATCGCATCTAAACTAAAGATTTCTCCACCAAGTATGGAAAAGATATTCGAAAAATTATGCGAAAATGGATATAATGTTAGGAGAACACATTTTAGCCCTACAGGTTTTAAGACAGATGCCTCATTAGATGAGATCGAGGAGATATTCAAAAGGATCAACAGAGAGACAAAGAGAGGGAGATAAAAACACATGAAGATATTATTCATATCTGATGTTCATTCCAATCTACATGCATTAGAAAAAGTGTTAGAGTATATAAAGAATCTTGATGTTGATGAGATATTTTGTTGCGGCGACATTGTGGGATACAATGCGTTTCCTAGTGAATGTCTAAAAATTATTAGAAGAAACAATATTAAATCTGTTATGGGAAATCATGACTGGGCTGTGACAACCGGTGATACATCTGGTTTTAACCCATATGGCGTTGCTGGAGTTGAATATTCTAGAAAAAAACTCCTGAAAGAAGAAATAGAGTTTTTAAAAAGATTGCCAAAAAACATTAGTTTTTCTAGAGATGATATTTCGTTTTATGTGGTCCATGGAAGTCCTAGGGATAATATTTTTGAATATGTTTTTCCTAATTATCCTGAGTCTCTGTTTAACCTTTTTGCCCGTATGGTAGATGCAGAGATAACTGTACTAGGGCATACTCATATTCCTATGGAACGGATTGTTGATGGCAAAATTTTTTTGAATCCTGGATCTGTAGGGCAACCACGTGATTCTAACTCAAATGCATCTTTCATGATTTTTGATACAGAGGATAGAACATATAAGTGGTATCGAGTTGCATATGATGTTGATTCAGCTGCAGATGCTATAAGAAAAAGTGGATTACCCTTGTTTTTAGCTGAGAGACTACATATTGGGCTATAAAAAACATTTTTTTGTTTTAATCAAATATTCTAAGGTTACTAGAAGGATAAATAATGTTATTGTGATTTGGATGGATATAGAGATTATTTCTTGCAGCATGTCTATCCAGGGAGGTCTATCTTTTAGAGCATTGGGATATCTTTCTCTGACTACTACATATCCTAATTTAGATGACAGAATATGTTTTCCATTTAAGTTATATGGATGACTAAAGAGATGTATTTCAACTGGTTCTATATATGGGTCTATATAGGATAGTATCCAGTGAGTGGTTTCATGTAGGGGGGTAGTTGCAGTTAGGGTGAGACATGAAACGAAGAAACTTATTAGCATGATTAGGACTTTGTTTTTTAGTGTAAAGCTAGGGAAGCAACAGGTTTTTTTAAATTTCATTAAATATATATTTATTTATTTTAAAATAAATATTTTTTGTATGTTTTGGTACTATTCTGACAACGGAAAAAATCAAAAACCACTATCAGGTTATCAGAAAAAACAAGTAGAGTAACACCATTAAATGTCATATAATATAAGGATAAAAAACAAAAAAAATTGTTTGACAAATTAAGGGAAGTTGTGATGACAATGAAAAAAAAATTGAGAGTAGGTGTTTTAGCATCAGGAAGAGGAACAGATCTACAGAGTATAATCGATGCATCTGAAAAAAAAATGATAGATGCAGAGGTTGTAGTAGTTATAAGTGACAACAAAGATGCTTTTGCTTTAAAACGCGCTGAAAAGCATAACATAAAATCATTTTTTGTCGATCCTCATAAGAGGAGCAGAGAAGAACATGAAAAGATGATAGATGAGATACTGAGAAAAAACGATGTTGAGCTTGTTGTAGGCGCAGGCTACATGAGAATATTGTCTCCATCGTTTATCAGAAAATGGTACGGAAAACTGATCAACATCCATCCATCTCTACTACCCTCTTTCAAGGGAATAGACGGGCAAGGAGATGCACTAAAATATGGGGTAAAAATTTCTGGATGCACCACTCATTTTATGGATGAAAAAATGGACCACGGACCCATTATATTGCAAGCAGCTGTAAAGGTACTACCTGATGATGATCGAGATACCTTAGCTGCACGTATTCTAGAGGTTGAACATCAAATATTACCTAGAACCATACAGCTTTTTGCACAGGGAAGACTGAGGATCGATGGAAGAAAAGTAATTATTTTACCTGGGGACTCATGGACAGAAAAATATAGGCAGATACCTGGAGTTTTATATTCTTATGGATACTAAAACAATGATTTTTAACTACAGATGGGCAGTGGAATGGCTATACAGTTTTCGGAGATATGGCTCAAAACTGGGTTTAGAACGAATATCTTATCTTGCCGAAAAACTTGGGAATCCACAAAAAGACTACAAAGTAATACATGTCGGTGGAACCAATGGAAAGGGATCTGTATGTAATCTCATAGGATCAATCCTGCAAAAAGCAGGTTATAATGTGGGTATTTATACATCCCCTCATCTACAAAGATTTTCCGAACGCATTGTTGTCAACAATAAAGAGATCTCAGAGGAGGACGTAGTTTCACTTGTTAAAAGAGTTAAACCAATTGTTGATGAGATGAGACAACAAAAAAACAACCCAACCTTTTTTGAGGTTGTTACTGCAATGGCGTTTCAATTTTTTAGCGACCAAGAAGTTGATTTTGCAGTTATCGAAGTAGGACTAGGTGGAAGACATGACGCGACAAACATTGTCGAACCAATAGTATCCATCATAACAAATGTTTCATTAGAACATACAGACATCCTGGGAGAAAAATTAGAGGAAATAGCATCTGAAAAAGCAGGTATCATAAAAGAAAATGGACAGGTTATTACCGCCGCGGAATACAAAGCATGCAGAGTTATACAGAGGGTTTCAAAAGAACAAAATGCATCCCTTACTATTATCAGCCGAGAAAACTGGAGGAGAAAAGCACACAACATGAGATATCAAAAATTTTTTATCAAAGGAGCCCTAGCAGATTATAATGTTAAAACACCTCTGCTTGGAGAGCATCAAGGCGAAAACATTGCATTAGCCATTGCCGCTATAGAAAAACTTCAGATGCAGGGAATATATGTTCCTAACAGCAGTATCACCACCGGTATATCCACCACCCATAACCCGGGGAGAATGGAAATAATCAGTAGAAACCCTGTTGTTCTATTAGACGGAGCACACAACTCTGCAGGTATATCCATGTTGAAAAAAACATTGCAAGACGATTTTAGATACAACAAAATGATACTTGTAATAGGGATCATGAAAGATAAAGATGTTAGGAGGATGCTATCAATCGTCATACCTATCTCAGATTATGTAGTTGCGACCCAGCCAAACATGATTAGAGCAAGCCATCCAAGAGTTATAGAGGAGATAATCAAAAGGATAGATCGCAACAAAAAGGTGGTATCCAAAGAAACTATCTCTGATGCTATGGAACATGCGATATCTAACGCAGATAAGGATGATCTAGTTTGCGTAACTGGTTCTCTGTTTACAGTCGGCGAAGCACGAGACCATATACTTAACAGAACAAACCAATGATGTTTATCCAAAAATAATGAGATACGGCGAGAAGAATTCTAAAATCCTCTTTTTATAGATTTATTTTGGCAACGATGTTGTTGAGATCTCTCATAAAACTGGTTTTCATAAGCTTTTCTGTATCTCCAATTGCATCCTCAAGATTTTCATCAAAACAGATGGCTCCAAGATAATGGAGACCTGTTTTTCTGATCTCATTTCTGATGAAGAAGGATTGATTTCTAGCCATATTTTCTACAACACCTATGACTGGTATTTTTAACTCTTTTAGTATCCAAATTAACTTGTTCACCGCTCCCAGAGCAACCTTGGAAGGAGTAGTTACCACCAGGAATTTACTGTCTTTGATGAAACGGATGACATCCAATGTTTCATCTCCTATACCAGGTGGCATGTCGATGATGAGAAAATCTAAAGAACCCCATTGTGTAATAGCAAGCAGTTCTATTATTATGTTTGATATATCAGTTCCTCTGAAAGGAGAGGGCTTATCATCGGTGTAATAAACTATTGACATGAAACGTATACCATGTACCTCTGGTGGTACAATACCTTTTTCCTCTTGAGGATATACATCCTTTACCCCAAGAATTATATGCGATGAGGGACCATATAAATCTAAGTCCATCAAACCAGTTTTATATCCTTTCCTTGAGAGAGACAATGCAAGACTAGACGCCACTAGGCTTTTACCTACGCCACCCTTACCACTTGCTACTGAAATAATTCGTTTAATGTTCCTAAGTCTCTTATCAATAACACTTGTTCTAGGCTCTATATACGCCATTTATCTTGATCCTCGGATTGATTTTATAGCGATGCCTCTTCCGCTTATGATCTCAAAATCTGGGCTATTACATCTTGGACATCTGGTGTGAACAAAGGCAATCTCGGGTATAAAATGTATAGCCTCTGATTCCTCCTCACTAAGATTTTTCCTGATTTCATTGAAACTCCATGTATATCCACATACTCTACATTTAAGCCTACTTTTCTCTATCTTAATATTAAAAATTGTTTTTTTAAAACCTATTGTTTTCCTAGTCTTAGTTATCTCCTTCAAAGCAAATTCAAAGATATCTCTCTCTATCTGCTGTAATTCTCCGATTAGGATGATGATTTCGTCAATGGTTCTTAGTCTCTCTCTCTTTGCTGTATCCACCGCAGTATCGACTATCGATTCAGCAAGTGCCCACTCATGCATAAATGTGAATCATGTACCTAAGAAGATGGTTTAAATTTTACTATATCTAGAAAAAAATATTGTTACATCCCAAAAAAATCCTATAACCCAGCATAAGATTTGCCATTATCTAAAGCAGATCATTATATGAATATAACCAGGAGAGACAAAAGAAAGTACCCAAGTGATATCATAAAATCTACCTGATATCACCTTATTTTATTAGCTTTTCTATCACTTTTTTCTAAAAAAACATCTTTCTCAGAAAAAAGATCAGCAGGAAGGTTTTTTTAATAAAACTTTAATTTAAGATAAAAAACCATTTTTTGATAGCAGACCTTAGGATCAAATTACGAGGACGAGGAGAGAAACAAACGTGCATAATAGACCCAGATGTATGACTGGTATAAAGGATTTAGATCTGCAGATGAATGGTGGAATACCTGTGGGCAGCACTGTTCTCCTAGTTGGACCCAGTGGCGCGGGTAAAACCACATTGTGTATGCAGTTTTTAACTAATGGGGCTAAGATGGGGGAAAAAGGAATTTTTTTCACAACTATAGAGCCACTTTTTAAGATAAGAAAACATTTTAGAGGCTATGAATTTTTTGATGAAACATTAATCAAAACAGGAAGACTCAGCGTAATTGATTTATGGACCATAAGCGATCGTCTAGGATTAGACTCCGAGGAATACACTGCAGACGATGCATATCTTCTGTTTGATGTATTAACAGAAATAGCAGAGGAATTGGATGCAAAACGTTTAGTAGTGGATTCTATAACAGCTCTGTGCCACAGACTGCAGACAAAGGAAATGATTAGAGATTTTATATTTAGACTAGGAGCGACTCTTGCAGCATTAAAATGTACGACTATACTAACATCTGATGTGCCACCTCAAACCTTTAGATATTCGCAGTATGAGATAGAGGAGTTTATCGCAGATGGAATAATATTTCTAGGGGATATCGAGAGAAAAGGCGATCTCATAAGAACACTACAGATAATCAAAATGAGGGGAACAGAACACAGTAGAACAAAGTTTGCTATGAACCTCTCCCCTAAAAAGGGAGTGGAACTTTCACCATTGCTAAAAAGTTGAACTATAAAAAGAAATGCTTTTATATCTATAAAATAGGCTGTTGAAAAATTAATTACACCCTCCCAGCTTTTCATTTTGCTGGGATGCACAAATGAAAAAAACTAGGAGGGTTAGCTTAAGAAAGATTATCAAGAATTTAAATCTTTCAGAAG
>Ga0164318_10001474_pt1 | contig 20980 bp, 19 predicted proteins | sample GuaBasSedimGuay9_FD_113734 | JGI IMG/M metagenome (GOLD analysis project Ga0164318, IMG submission 113734) | Subseafloor sediment microbial communities from Guaymas Basin, Gulf of California, Mexico - Guay9, Core 4571-4, 0-3 cm | ecosystem: Environmental > Aquatic > Marine > Hydrothermal vents... | reverse complement strand
CATATGCCTGTAACAAGTAGATTAACCGATGTATTAGTGGCGCCTAGTGATTTTTGGTCTTCTTTTCATAGAGCCAGGGTGGTTTCTATGGAATCAGAATTTGAAAAGGTCCCAGAAGCGCCCTTGCTTCTTGCCTTTTTTGGTTATGGCAAGGGTTATGTTGGAGAAGCGCACAATCAGTATCTGCGGAATTTTATGGAGGTGGGAATTATTGGCAGTATTATATTTTTCTTTTTAATTTTTGCTATAATAAAAAAATCCTGGCAGGGTTTTTTGAAAAAGAAAAATTTACTTTCAACTGGATTGTCAGCTGGGCTTTTAATAGCTACCTTGGTAATGCTTTTTTGTTCTCTTAGCACTGAAGCATTTATTGTGGTAAAGCCATCAGAGGTGTATTGGTTTTTTACTGCCATAACTATGTCTGTTTTAAGTTTTAAAACAGAGGAAAATTATGCACGATAAATTATTTGTTTCAATCATAGTTCCTTGCCGGAATGAAGAGAAGTATATTGGAGCTTGCTTGAATTCTATAATTAAACAGAACTATCCAAAAGATAGGATGGAGGTTTTAGTTGTGGACGGAAGATCAGAGGACAAAACAAGAGACATTGTAGAAAAATTCAAAATTCAAAATTCAAAATTCAAAATTCAGATTTTAGATAATCCGAGAAAAATTAAATCTTGTGCCTTGAATATAGGAATTAAACAAGCAAAAGGGGATGTGGTTGTGATAATGGATGCTCATAGTGGCTATGCTAAAAATTATATCTCAAAATGCATTGAATATCTGGAAAAATATAGGGTTGATAATGTAGGAGGAGTAATAAAGACCATGCCGGCTGGAGATAGTTTAGTGGCAAGAGCCATTGCTATATGCTTAAGCCATTTTTTTGGAGCAGGCGGGTCTGTTTTTAGGACCGGCTCTAAAAAACCGCGACCAGTTGATACCGTTTTCGGCGGTTGTTATAGAAAAGAGGTTTTTAAAAAAATTGGTTTGTTCAACGAGAACCTTGTCCGGAGTCAGGATATGGAATTTAATCTGCGATTAAAAAAAGCCGGTGGTAAAATTCTTTTGGCACCTGATATTGTTTGTTATTATTATCCTAAATCCAATTTTTGGGATTTTTTCCTTCATAATATTCAAGACGGAATTTGGGCTGTTTATCCTTTGAAATTTGTGAAAATGCCATTTAAGTTCAGACACTATATCCCCTTTGTCTTTGTTTTCAGTTTATTGGCAACAGCATTATTAGGGCTTTTTTCTCAGATTTTCTTTTGTTTATTTTTACTTATCCTTGGTTTATATTTTCTGGCTAATATGTATTTCTCAATAAAAATTTGCCTTGAACAAAAAAATTTAAGATATCTACTTGTTATGCCAGTGGCATTTGCTGTCCGGCATTTTGGTTATGGTCTGGGATCTTTGTGGGGAATAGCGAGGATTTTAAAATAGAGTTGTTTTCTTTTTAGTATATTATTCTAATTACTAATTAGGGGAGAATTTTGTCCTTTAATCAAAACAGGCATAAAGAAACTAAAAAATAGGGACAGGCATCATTTTCAGAATTCAAGATATAAATTATTTCATTTCCAATAATAATAAATAATAAAAAAGTGTTATTTTTGGAAACAAATTAAAAATTACGACTTTTAATGCATTATTTTTATTTCACTTAGGGTTTTGTTTTTTCTGGGGATTAGAAAATTTTTTAAAATGATTGAAGAAAGAAAACAAAAAGAAATTGAATATTATGACAAGAAGGCAAAAGACCTTTTAGAAAAAAAATTAGACCCTTCCAAAGACTTTGAAGGGTTTAGTCCCTTGGAATTGGAGAGTTATCGTTTTTGTTATTTTCTCTTAAGAAAATTTTCTAAAGATAAAGTTGTTTTAGATTATGGCTGTGGAAATGGCATTCATACTGTTTCTTTGGCTAAAATGGGAGCAAAAAAAGTTATAGGGATAGATTTATCAGAAAAATCTTTAAAAATTGCCAAAAAAAGGATTGCCCAAGAAAATCTTAGAGGAAAAGTTGAGTTATTCAAGATGGATTGTGAAAAAACCGATTTTTCCGATGACTATTTTGATATTATTTTTGATGGAGGGACATTTTCTTCTTTAGATTTAAGATTGGCTTTTCTGGAACTGGCAAGGATTTTAAAAAAAGATGGCAAATTAATTGGAATAGAAACCTTTGGTCACAATCCAATTGCTAATCTAAAAAGAAAAATTAATAAAATTTTAAACAAAAGAACAGATTGGGCAGTAGCTCACATTTTTACCCTAAAAGACCTAAAGGAAGCAGAAAAATATTTTGAGAAAATTGAAGTTTATTATTTTCATCCGATTTCTTTTTTGGTTTTCCCCTTTTTAAATTTACCAACTGGAAAATTCTTGTTAAAATTATTAGAGAGGATTGATAGATTTTTACTTTTTTTCTCTTTCTTTCGAAAATTCTCTTTTAAAGTAGTTTTCGTTTTTTCTCAACCAAAAAGTAATTATGCTAAAAAGAGTATTTGATATATTTTTTTCTTTTTTTGCTTTGATTTTAGTTTTTCCTTTATTGGTGATAATTGCTTTATTAGTCAAGCTTGATTCTCCGGGGCCTGTTTTTTATCGAGGAAAGAGAGTGGGAAAAGATGGGAGAATTTTTCGAATTTTTAAGTTTAGAACAATGGTCCCTGACGCTGAGGAAATTGGCGGACCTTCCACACCAGCAGATGATCCTCGGCTGACAAAGGTAGGCAGATTTTTAAAAAAATATCAGCTGGATGAATTACCTCAATTAATTAATGTAATAAAAGGAGAGATGAGCTTGGTAGGCCCAAGACCTGAGGTGCCTTTTTATGTTAATATGATGACAGAGGAAGAAAAAAAAGTGATATTATCTGTAAGGCCTGGAATGACAGATTGGGCTTCTTTGTGGAATTTTCACGAAGGAGAGATTTTAAAAGGAAGTTCTGATCCAGAAAAAACTTATATGGAAAAAATTAGGCCTAAGAAAATTCAGCTTCAGATTAAATATGTCAAAGAGCGTTCTTTTTGGAAAGATATAAAAATAATTTTAAAGACAATTTTGAAGATATTTTATGGATAATATCGCAAACTACAAGAAAATTTCTAACGAGGTTAGAAAAAAAGTGCTGGAAATGATATATAAGGCGCAAACCTCGCATATTGGCAGTAATTTTAGCTGTATTGACATATTGACAGTTATTTTTGAAAAAGCAAATTTAGATAGAAACCTGAAAGAGGACAGAGATAGAATAGTTGTGTCCAAAGGATGGGTAGCGGCAGCAATGTATGTATTTTTAGCCAGGAAAGGAATTATTCCAGAGAAAGATTTGGACACATACTGCCAAGAGGGAAGTAGGTATATTGGACTGGCTGAGCCGAATGTAAGAGGTGTGGAGGCAGCTGGGGGTTCAATGGGATTTGGCTTGCCCTTTGGCGTGGGGTTTGCTTTGGCAAAAAAGATAAAGAAAGAAGCGGGCAGGGTTTTTGTAGTGATGTCAGACGGAGAGATGGACTGTGGAACTACCTGGGAATCAGCCCTTATCGCAGCCCATAATAAATTGGATAATTTATTAGTGATAATAGACGCAAACGGATTACAGGCAATGGGCAGAACCGAAGAGGTTTTAAATATAGAACCTTTAAGAAACAAATGGGAGACATTTGGCTGGGAAGCACGGGAAATTGACGGGCATAATTTTGAGCAGATAGAAAAAGCGCTTAGCGTTCCAATAGCGCAGTCAGAAAAGCCATTGGTTGTTATTGCCAGAACCATTAAAGGAAAGGGTGTGAGCTTTATGGAAAATAATAATTTATACCATTATAAGGCGCCCTCTGAACAAGAGTATCAAAAGGCGCTGGAGGAATTAGAAAAAAATGGCTGAAATAATAAAAGTACAAGACACTAGGAGAGAATTTATAGATGTTTTAATAGAGTTAGCTGGGAAGGATAACCGGATTGTTTTGATTGTTGCAGATGTGGGGTTTAATTATATTGAAGAATTTCAAAAAAAATTTCCAGAAAGATTTTTTAATCTTGGGGTAACCGAACAAAGCACAATGACTATTGCTGCTGGTATGGCTTTATCCGGATTAAAGCCATATGTGTATAGTATGATAAATTTTGTTGTTTTTCGTCCATATGAGGCAGTTCGGAATGCGGTTTGTTTGCATAAAGCCAATGTAAAAATTATTGGAGTCAAAGGCAGTGAAAAATATAAGTTTTTAGGATTTAGTCATAATCTTATCGTTGAAAATGAAGAGATAAGAATTTTGCAGCATTTGCCAAATCTCAAGACCTTTATTGCAAAAAAACCAGAGGAGGTTAGAAACATTATTTTAGAATCATATAAATCAAAGGAACCGGCCTATATCCGGCTTTGATTAAAAATTAAGATAGTTAAATTGAAATAAAAAATCCTTATCATTTTGATAAGGTTTTTTTAATTTGATTTTTTAAAAAATGTTGTATATACTAAATAATCACGATGATAATTTTAACAAATAATAAATCTATTCTGGCTTGATATGAAATATAAGGTTCCATTCGTGAATTATTCATTGCAGTATCAGAATTTAAAAAAAGAAATAGATTCTGCTATACAGGATGTGCTTGCTCGAGGCGACTTAATTAATCGTTCAGATGTTGAAAATTTTGAGAAAAGCATTGCATCTTTTGTAGGAACAAAATATGCGGTTTCGCTTAACAGTGGTACAGATGCATTAATTTTTTCCTTAAAATCCCTAGGTATTGGCAAGGGAGACGAAGTGATAACTGTCTCCCATACTTTTATTGCCAGCATTGCTGCTATTGTTCATTGCGGCGCAACTCCGATTTTAGTAGATGTGGGAGAAGATTTTTTAATGGATATGGATAAATTAGAGCAGGTAATAACTTCTAAAACCAAAGCAATTATCCCTGTTCACCTTAATGGTCGTGTTTGCGATATGGATAGGTTGAGCCAGATTGCTGAAAAATATAACCTGAAAGTAATTGAGGATTCTGCTCAGGCATTAGGAGCCAGATTTAATAATAAAATGGCAGGGAGCTTTGGGTTGGCAGGATGTTTTAGTTTTTATCCGGCAAAAATTTTAGGGTGCTTTGGTGATGGAGGAGTATTAACCACCAGTGATGAAGAAATAGCCGGAAGGGTTCGACTCTTAAGAGACCATGGCCAAAAAACCAAGACCAATATACTCTGCTATGGTTTTACTAGCCGTTTAGACAACCTACAGGCAGCTGTGTTGAATGTTAAGTTAAAGTATTTGCCAGAATGGATAGAAAGGCGAAGGGAAATAGCAAAGATCTATAACCAGGGTTTAGCGGGTGTTCCGGAAATCAAACTTCCGCCAGCACCAGATTCAGATGAGAGGCGTTTTGATGTTTATCAAAATTATGTTTTGCGTGTTCCCAGAAGAGATGAACTATTTGAATTTTTAAAAGAACAAGGAGTAGAGACCTTGATTAAAGACCCAATCCCCAATCATTATCATAAAGCGCTTGGTCTTTCTCATTTTTCTCTTCCCTATACAGAACAGCTTGCCAAAGAGGTTATTTCTCTACCAATGTATCCGGAGCTAACTGATAAGCAGATAAATTATGTATTAAATTGCGTGCGCAAGTTCTATGTTTAAGAATTTTTTTAAAATTATTCCTAAAACATCAAGGACTAGAGCCCTGTTTTTTCTGGTAAGCGATATTGCCTTAATTTCTTTTTCTTTTTATCTGGCTTTTATTTTAAGATTTGACGGTAAGATTCCCGGTCAATATTTTGTTAAGATTGGCTCTTTTAACTGCATTGAAACAATAATTATTTTAGGCCTAATTTTTTATTTATCTGCTTTTTATTTTTTCAAACTTTATTCTTTTTCCTGGTCCTATGTTAGCGTTCAAGAATTGATATCTCTAATAAAATCAGCAATATTAGCGCTTTTATCTTTAATAGTTTGTTTTTATATCTTTAGGAAAGAGCAGGTTTTCCAAGGATTTCCCCGTTCTGTTCTTTTTATTAGTTATTTTTTAATTCTTTTGTTTTGCGGAGGACTTCGTTTTTCTAAAAGAATTTATTTACAGCTTTTTCAAAAAAAAGCTGAAGAAGAAAAAAGTCCAACCTTGATTGTAGGAGCTGGTGATGCTGGAGAACAGATTTTAAGAAGTATTTTAGGTTCTTCTTCAAGCCCTTATTTACCCCTTGGCTTTGTTGATGATGATAAATTCAAGCAAGGAAGTATAATTCATGGCGTAAAGGTTTTAGGCGGTATTGAACAAATTCCTCAGATAGCAAGGGATTATAAAATTCAGGAAATGATTATTGCCTTGCCTTCAGCAAGCAGGAGCTTGATTAAAAAAGCAGTGGAATTAGGAAGAAAGGCGGGGATGAAGAAAATCAAAATTATCCCCTCAATGACAGAAATTATTAATGGCCAGGTTTCTGTTAAAAATATCAGGGAGGTTCAGGTAGAGGACCTCCTTGGCAGAGAGCCAGTTTCTTTGGATAAAGGTCAGATTAGAAGTTTTATTCAAAACAAACGGGTTTTGGTAACCGGAGCGGCGGGTTCAATCGGTTCAGAATTATGTCGGCAGATTGCTAGGTTTAATCCATCTTCGCTTTTAATTTTGGACCAAGATGAGACAGGAATTTTCAACCTCTCCCAAGAACTGAAGAATAGATTTCCTCAGTTAAATTTTGTTTGGAAGATTGGAAACATCTGTCATCCAATCAAAATGGAGCAGATGTTTAGAGAATACAAGCCAGAAGTCGTTTTTCATGCAGCAGCTTATAAGCATGTTCCATTAATGGAGCAAGAAGTAGAAGAGGCAGTAAGGAATAATATTTGGGGAACAAAAATTTTGGCAGAAAAGGCCTTGAATCAAGGGGTAGAGAAGTTTGTTTTTATTTCCACAGATAAAGCCATAAATCCCACATCTGTAATGGGAGCAACAAAAAGAGTAGGAGAAATGATTTGTCAGGTCCTAAACAAGAAGGGTACTACAAGTTTTATCTCAGTTCGGTTTGGCAATGTTTTAAATAGCAGGGGAAGTGTAATTCCAATTTTTAAACAGCAGATAGAAAAAGGAGGACCCGTAGAGGTTACTCATCCGGAAATGAAGAGATATTTTATGCTTACCTCAGAGGCCTGTCTTTTAGTTATGCAAGCAGGGGCGATGGGTAAGGGAGGAGAGGTATTTGTTTTGGATATGGGAGAGCCGGTTAAAATTTTAGATTTAGCAAAAGAAATGGTCCGGCTTTCCGGGTTTGAAGTAGACAGAGATATTCCTATTGTATTTACAGGACCAAGGCCAGGGGAGAAGCTTTTTGAAGAGATTTTAACAGCTGAAGAGGGAACCACAGCTACCCAGCATCAAAAAATTTTTATGGCAAAACTTTCAGATGTAGATGAAGCTAAGCTAAACTTTAATTTACAAAAATTAAAACAGGCAATTGAAAATTCAAATAAGCAAGAGATAAAAGCCATTCTTAAAGAGCTTGTTCCTTCTTACACTCCTTATATTTCCCAAGAGTAGATTATTTTGCTATAATTAAGTGTAGGAATTAAAACGCGTTGTTTACAGTTTAAAACCCTTGGCAGAAAAGATGCCTAAACAACAGCAGGGTTTCTTATAAATTTTAAAGTATATGCAAGAACAAGAAATAAATTTAATTGATTATATAAAAGTAATTCTTAAAAGAAAGAAGCTGGTTTTTATGGTTTTTTTAGTTGTGATAGTAATGGTAGGAGCTTATAGCTTTTTAATGCCAAAGGTTTATAGGGTTGATAGTGTTTTAGAAATTGGCAGGGTTTTAGAAATTGGCAAACTAAATGGTAAGGAAAGAACATTAGAAGATTTAAATCAATTAGCGCAGAAGATTAAATTAGAATATCCTCAAGTATCAGTTGAGAATCCAAAAGAGACGAATCTGCTGGTAATAGAAATACACTCTTCTGATCCTTGGCAAGCCAAAGCTATATTGCAAGAGATAAACAACAAGGTTTTACAAGTCCATCAAAAAAAGTTTAATGCTGAAAAAGAGATTTTTGAACAAGAGATTACAAGGATAGAAAATAAAGTAAACTCCTTAAAGCAGGAAGAAAAAAATCTGCAGGCAAAAATAGATGCATTGGAAAAAACTGCTGTTTATTATCACACTCCAGGATCTCAGTTTGCTTTATATAGCGCAAAAGAAAAACTGGAAAAAAAGAAACAAGAGATAGAGGACCTATATTCTGAGATTAATTCCTTAAAAGCTTCCCTCCAAGAAATTAAACCCACCCAGATAGTTAAACAGCCGAGTATTTCTGATAAGCCAATAAAGCCAAAGTGGTTGTTAAATATAGCTTTTGCCATTGTTTTAGGATTGTTTTTAGGTATATTCTTGGCTTTTTTGCAGGAATGGTGGGAGAAAGGATTTAGGTCCCAGCCAAATATTTAAGTTGTTTATTAATTTATGCCAAGTATGACCTTTGTCTTTTAGCAGAGGTCATCTTTTGGCAATTATGTTGGATTAGATGAGAGATTATTTTAAAGCAAAATTTTTTTTAATTTTAGTTGGGTTTTTAATACTACCCTTTTTTGTCTGTGCTGATTCTTTGGGTCAGAAACAAGTTTTTTATATTGCTTCAGAACATGACCTTACAGAGAGAACACAAATAACTGCTGTCTTGCAGGAAAAGACCAGTCAGCTTTATTTCTATATTGATAATAACTGGTGGGTTAATCTTGACAGTTCTGAACAGAGCAAAATTAAGTCCGCTTTAAGCTCTTTATCTTCAGAATTTGAGAATAAAATTTATCCTGTTTTAACGTCTACTTATGGCTTTGAATGGAAGCCCGGAATTGATAATGATAAGAGAATTACTATTTTAATTCACCCAATGAAGCAAGGAGTAAACGGTTATATCAGGACAGAAGATGAGTATCCTCGTATTCAAGCTCCTTACTCTAATATGAGGGAAATGATTTATCTTAACGCTAATAATATAACCGTGCCTTTAGCCAAATCCTTTTTAGCCCATGAATTTATGCATTTGATTAGTTTTAATCAAAAAGAGAAACAATACGGCATAGAAGAAGAGATTTGGCTGAATGAAGCCAGAAGCGAATATGCGCCTACATTACTTGGTTATGACGATGTTTATCAAGGAAGTAATCTTGAGCGTAGAGTTCAGATTTTTTTAAAATACCCCAATGATTCTATAACTGAGTGGAAAAATAAAGAAGCTGATTATGGTGGTTTAAATTTGTTTATTCAGTATCTGGTAGACCATTATGGGAAAGAAATTTTGGTTGATTCCTTGCATTATTCAGGAAAAGGGATTGAAAGTATAAACTATGCCCTAAGAAAACACGGGTTTAAAAAAAATTTTACTCAAATCTTTGAAGATTGGCTTAATGCTGTGTTTATTAATGATTGCAGTATAGGTGAAGAATACTGTTATTTAAATGAAAATTTGAAAAGTTTTAGGGTAGTTCCTTCTTTGAATTTTTTGCCCTTTGCTGGTGAAAGCAGTTTGACTATTCAACATTCAATTAAAGATTGGTCGGGTCGTTGGTATAAAATTATGGGAGGCAGGGGCGATCTAAATTTAGAGTTTGATGGAAGCGACAATGGTGAATTTAAGGTTTCTTATTTTCTTTGTGATATGTCTAATAACTGTTCTTTAAAATTTCTATCCTTGGATAAAGAACAGAAAGCCAATATTGTTGTTTCTGATTTTGACAAAAAATATGCTTTTTTGACACTTGTTCTTACAAGCCAAAAGAAAACTACCGGCTTTTCCCAATCAGAAATCACCTATCCCTTTACTTTAAAAGCTGGTACTGTGCAAGCAGAAGAGCAAAGGATTAAGGCATTATTGGCTCAGATAGCTGCCTTGAAGGCAGAGATAGCTCGGCTTCAGGCGCAGATTCAGGCAATTTTACAGAAAAGAGAACATAAAAGGTGCGGAAAATTTGAGAACAACCTTTATTATGGTTTAAGAAGTAAAGAGGTTCGTTGTCTTCAGGAGTTTTTAAGGTCTCAGGGTCCTTCTATTTATCCTGAAGGTATTGTTTCTGGTTGGTTTGGACCCTTGACCAGAAGCGCTGTGATTAGATTTCAAGAAAAATACGCCTCAGAGATTTTGGCGCCTTATGGTTTGACTAAGGGTACAGGTTTTGTGGGTCCTAGGACCCGTGCAAAAATCAACCAGATTTTGGCAAAATAAGGTTTAAGAATTCTCTTCCTTTATTCCTCCCTTTAGAGGGAGAGCAGGGAGATAAGTGAAAGGGGAAAACAGAAAAACAGATGCCATCCTTAAATACCCCTTTTCTAAAGGAAGGGGGGAGGTTTTTTTACTGTAAACAATGCGCTGGAACCGTACGCTTTAGTGCTTTAATTATATTTTCAATGTCCCTTTTTTCAAAATAATTCTGCAAAGGAAGATTGATAATTCGTTTAGCGGTTTCTATTGTGTTGGGAAATTTATCTAAATCAAGATGATATTGTTTCTGAACCTCTGGATTTAGAATAATGGGAGAATGCCAAATTCTAGTGCAGAAAATTTTATGTTTTCTTAATTTTTTCACTAAAGCATCTCTATTTAGATTTTTAGGAACAAGAGCAGATAAATAACCGAAGCTGTTATTTTGAGAATTTTGAACTTTAAATCCTAATTTTCTAAGTTCTGTTTGGAAGAATAAAGCCAGTTTAATTCTCTTTTCTAAATTTTTTTGATGATTTTTCAAAAAATGCTGGAAGAGATTTAAGGAAACTCTATTTATTTGCGAGGGCTGGAAAAATTTTTCTTTTCTAATCATTTTCTGGGCTGTTAACTGGCCGGGGAAGGAACTACCAAAACTTTTAAATAGAAAGGCAAACAAAGAGAAACAGTTTAAAAGAGAGATAAAATCTCTGAAACTGAATTTAGTTTTTATTAGGTCTTCTTGCCTAAGATCCAGGTCTGAAGGAAGAATAGCTATTCCTCCTCGACAGGTGGGAAAAATTTTGTATAAACTAAAAAAAGCTGCATTGCCGAAGTTTCCTAAATATCCATTATTATATTTGGCTCCAAAAGTATGAGCGCAATCTTCAATAATCAATAATTGATTGTTTGTTAGGGATTTAATTTTTTCAATGTCATTAGCAAGTCCATAGGTATGGGGAAGCAAAATTGATTTAACGCCAGGATTTGCTTTTTGTTTGATTTGTTCAGCTTTGATATTAAAGGTTTCAGTGTCAATGTCTAAAAAAATTGGCTGGATGTTATATTTTTTAAATATGCCAAAGAAGATATCGCAGATATAAGCTGGAACCAGCATTTGAGTGTTTCTCAAATTTAGTTTCTCAATAATAAGCTGGAAGGCGGTCCTTCCCATATCAGTGAAAATAATTTTTTTTTCTGGAAAATAAGAACTAAGTGTATATCTTAGGTGTTCTAAATTTGGCCTTTCAAAAAAACAATTAAAAACCGATTTCAGATTTTCTTTGTTTATTTTTATTTGGGGATGCACAAAATACATATTATTTATAATAATCCAGAAGTTGGAGAATTTCAACTGATAAGATATAATATAACTAACTGAGTATTAGCAAAAAATAAAAAATTTCAAGCATCAAACTAACTATAAAAAATAAAAATTATGGGCAGGAAATCAAGAGAAAAACAATTAAGAAAACTACAGGGTTATAAAAAAGAAGATTATAAAGAAAATGAGACAAACTCTGTTTGTTTAAAAATTATTCAATGGTCAGTTTATTTAGTTTTGTTTACTCCTCTTATTATCAGCGGAAGGTTCTTTTTTCCTTATGTGGGGCCTAAGAGCTTGTATTTTATGGCTTTGACAGAGATAATGTTTACTGCTTATGTTTTTTTAGCTCTTTCTTGCCCTAGATACAGGCCGAGGTCAAATGTCCTTTTTCTTTCTTTGATTTTGTTTGTGGGTTTTGTAATTTTAAGCTCTGTGTTCGGCGCTGATTTTTCTTATAGTTTTTGGTCAAAGTTTGAAAGAATGACAGGCCTTCTTATGTGGCTTCACCTACTTGCATTTTTTATAGTGATTTCTTCTGTTTTCAACAAAAGAGAAGATTGGTATAAGATTTTCGGGATATCCATTCTTGTGGCTAGCTTAATTGGTTTGATAAGCTTGTTTGTTAGGGTTGGGCCTTCAGATCTAAAGGTTTCTATGAGAGGAGGAGCGACTATTGGCAATAGCTCTTTTTTAGCCACTTATTTATTGTTTAATGTATTTTTGGCGCTTTATCTCTGTTTAAAAACCAGAAATAATTTTAGAACTTATTCCTTAGGAACCTCTGTTCTTCTTGTTTTGGCTTTACTTTTAAGCACTGGCCGTGCAGCTATTGTTTCTTTTTTTGGAGGACTGATTTTGTTGTTTTTTCTTTATTTAAGTTTTGTGCCCAAAAAATCTTGTTTGAATAATATAGGAAAAGTTTCCCTTATTGCTTCTATATTAGTTTTTTTTATTCTTCTTTTTTTGCTCTTTCAACCAGGAAGTGTTGTTCAGCAAGAATTTACCAAAAGGGCTGGTGTTGACAGGGTAATAGTTTGGGATATGGCTTGGAAAGGATGGCAGGAAAGGCCATTATTTGGCTGGGGTCCGGAAAATTTTAATTTGGTATTTACCAAGTACTTTAATCCTTGCCTGCCTTCGTCTAAGTGTGGTGGAGAAATGTGGTTTGACAGGGCTCATAATATTATACTTGATACATTAATTACTGTAGGGATTTTTGGCTTTTTAGGATATTTAGGAATTTTTGCTTCTGCTTTTTATGTTTTATGGAGAAGATATTTTAAAGAAAAACTTGATTTTTGGACAGCAGGGATATTTTCTGTTGTTTTAGTTGCTTACTTTGTGCAAAATCTTACTGTCTTTGATATGATAAACAGTTATATGATGTGGTTTCTGATTTTAGGATTTATTGCCTTTATTACTCAGGACCAAGAAAGTAATTATAAAAAAGAAGTGGGGCTTTCTCAGAAAAAATACATCACAGTAGTGATTTTAATTTGTTTTGTTTTTTCTTTTAATAAATTTATAATCCAGCCGTTGAAAACAGATTACTATGTGATTAAAGCTATTCAGACCAACGATATTGAGCAAAAAATGGTTTTTCACAAAAAAGCATTAGAAACCTCTCCAGTAGGAAGATATCAAATAAGGGGATTTTTTGTTGACCAATTAAGTAGATTTGTTCAAAGCGGTAAAGCCCAGTATGTGTCTAAGGAAAAACTAAAAGAGGACCTTGATTTTCTTGCTCAGGAATTGGAAAAAAGCATTAAAGAATCGCCATTGGATTTTCGTTCTTATCTTAGATTGGGCCAGCTTTATAATCTTTATGCTGTTATTGATTCTTCAAAGGTTTCTCGTGCCCAACAGGTCTTAGAAAAAGCAATAGAGCTTAGTCCTTCTAATCAGCAAGGATATTGGGCATTAGCACAAACAAAACTACATCAGGGAGATCACAATACAGCACTTTCTTTGGCGCAAAAGGCATTAGATTTAGAACCTGATTTGGCACAGTCCCATTTAGTGCTTATGCAGATTGCTTATAAGATAGGAAACAATGATTTAGCCAAAAAGCACGCTCAGGAAGCAATTAAACTTAAACCCTCTTTAGAGCCAAAATTACAGCAATTTTTATCTAACTAATTATATCCTAATTTTATTACAATCTTTAAGATTTAGAATTAATAAATTTTTTATATACTTGGAGGTGCTTGAGTTAGCACCTCCTTAAGCTAAGGGCTATGTGCTAAGCATTAAGATCCTTAAATGGTTGAAATTAACTTAATTTGAGAAGATAATACTGATTAGGTTTTTTAATAAGCGATTAAAATCTATGGCGCATATCAAAAAGAAGTTTAAGAATATTCTGAGGAAAATTTTGCCAAGAGAAACAGTTTCTGAAGCAATAAAAGTGTTGCTGGTGTCTTTATATAGTACACGGAGTTGACGCTTTTTTATTTTGATGATATAAAAGAACTATAGTTGTTTAACATATGAATATATAAAAAAGAGGTGATTAGAATGGATGTAAAAATTGTTGAACCGCAAATTTGGAATTTTAGAGTAGTTAACGGAGAAGATGCGTGGAAAGAAGTAGTTTATTCTGCTCGGATGAGCGGAGTACCAGAAGCAGTAAAAGACAAAGATGTTTTTAAAATGATGGTTGAAAATGATTACGGTTCTGCTTTAGAACATATAATCATAAAGTTTGATTTAAAGATGTCTAAGGGGAACGCTCCAGAATTCTTAGAGCATAGAATAGTAAGCCGTACCGGGTTTTCTACCAGATATATTGAAGCTGATAAAGGAATCGAGAAAAAAGAACGGGCATATGAAGTAATTTTACCATTACATCTATTACCTATTAGAGAATTTCAGCGGACGGTAAACGATGCTGAGCTTTTGAAAGAAGGGGTAAATGTGGCTATAAACAGATACGAAACATTGTTAAATAGAAAGATTCCAAGAGAAATAGCCAGATATGTTTTGCCTTTTGCGCAGGCAGTGGGTATATATCATGTCACTATAAACCTGCGTTCCTTGTTAAACCTGCTTTCTCTACGGCTTTGTGTGCGGGCTTCGCCAGAAATGCGTTGTTTGGCTAGCCAGTTATATTTTCAACTGATAAGGAATCTGCCAGAAATAAGAGGACTAGTGGGATGCCGAGGTTTTATGAGAGGAGTTTGTCCAGAAAGTGGAGTTACCGGAGTAAGAGCAGGAAAACAGCATCCATTTTATCCAGTTTGTCCTTTTAAAAATTCCAAGACAGAGGTTTTTATCCCTACCAAGGAAGAATTAAGAAAGGGTTTGTCTATTGAGAAATTTAACAAAGATATGGCAGTACTTATACAAGAGAAACTTTTTGCTGAATGGGCAAGATGGATAAAAAAATATGAATCAATAAGAGCTTTTTAAAAGCTCTCTTTTTTTTGTTTTAAGAGTATGATAAAATAAAGCTAATTATGAGAAAAAATCCATATCAAGGAAAATTTATTGTTTTTGAAGGCCTGGATGGCTCAGGCCAGAGCACTCAAGCAGATGAATTAGTTGATTATCTTAATAGTTCTGGGTTGAAATTTCAATTAGGGGAAACCACGGCTTATTTGACTAAAGAGCCGACCAATAATCTAATAGGAGGCCTTATTCGTGGCCAGCTTACTCATAATTGGAAGACAAAGCCAGAATGCCTTCAGCTTCTTTTTGCAGCAGACAGGGCTCATCATTTAGAAAAAGAAATAATACCTTTACTTAAGAAAGGCATTACTGTGGTTTGTGACCGTTATTTTTTTTCTACTATTGCCTATGGTGCTTTAGATATAAAAGATTGGGATTGGTTGGTTGAGATTAATAAACAATTTCTATTACCTGACTTAACATTTTTGTTAAAGGTGGCACCAAAGGTTTGTTTAGAACGGATTAAACAGAATCGTTTTAGTATGGAGCTTTTTGAAAGAGAAGAGGTTTTAGAAAAGGTTTGGCAGAATTATGAGAAATTAAGCAAAGAATTTGAAAATGTATATATTATTAATGGTGAATTATCGCCCGAAAAGGTCTTTGAGCAAATCAAAACCATAATAAGTAATAAGCTATAACGAGATAACATATATAACGCAAAAAGCGCTATATGTGTTATGACTTTTATAAAGCATTATGAGAGATATAAAAAGTATAAGCAAGATAATTGACCATACTAACATAAGACCAGAAGCCACAGAAGAAGATATAAAGAAGACCTGCGAAGAAGCGAAAAAATATGGGTTTCGTGGGGTTTGTGTTAATCCTGAATGGGTGAAATTAGCCAAGCAGGAGTTAAAAGGGACCGGCATTAAGGTGGTTGTACTGATTGATCCGCCAATGGGCGTGAGTCCTCATTCAGTCAGGGTAGAGCAGGTACAAAAGGCAAAGCAAGATGGGGCTGACGAGATAGATGTAGTAATGAATATAATTGATTTGAAATATAAAAGATATAATGAAGTTCTTAATGACCTAAAAGAGATTACATCAATTCTTCCTACAAAGGTAATTATTGGCAGTGGTTATCTTACTGACGATGAGGTTAAGAAGGCATCTGAATTAGTAAAGGAAGCCAAAGCATTTTGTGTTAAGACCTCTACTGAAAGAGATCCTTTAGATAATTTAGAACTTAAGGAAAAAGCTAAGCATGTAAGGATAATGAAAGAATCAGCTCCTGGTTTGCTTATTAAGGCAGCCGGCTGTATCAGGACATTAAAGGACCTTGAAATGATGAAAGAAGCAGGAGCTGATATTATTGGTACAAGTAGTGGAGTTCAAATTATAGAACAAGCCAAAAAAGTATGAAATATCAACCAGTCATTGGATTAGAAATCCACGCAGAAATGAATACTGAAAGCAAGATGTTTTGTACTTGCGCTAATGACCCTGATGAGAAAGAGCCAAATGTTAACATCTGTGCTGTTTGTTTGGGTCATCCGGGTACACTTCCGGTAATTAATAAAAGAGCTGTGGAGTTGGTAATTAAAACAGGTTTTGCTTTGAATTGTCAGATTTCCAGGCAGTCAAGATTTGACCGTAAAAATTATTTCTATCCTGATTTGCCAAAAGGTTATCAAATATCTCAATATGATATGCCTTTGTGTAAAAAGGGATATTTAGATATTAACAAAAGGAGAATTAGAATTAATAGAATCCATTTAGAAGAAGATACTGGAAAATTGATTCACCCCCACATCAAACGAGGACAGGCTTTGCCGATTTATCCCGACCTTGGGCGGGATTGTCCTCGTTCTGGTGTGGGGGTTCATCCGGAGGCCGAAGGTTACTCCTTAATTGATTTTAACAGGGCAGGCGTTCCTTTAATGGAGCTTGTTACTGAGCCAGATATAAGGACAGCTCAAGAAGCTAGAAAATTTGCTCAAGAGCTTCAATTGATTCTAAGGTATCTTAAGGTCTCAGAAGCAAATATGGAAAAAGGGCAAATGCGGGTTGAGGTGAATATATCCCTTCAGGCACAAAATCAAAAATCAAAAACCAAAAATCAAAAGTTAGGGACCAAGGTTGAGATTAAAAATCTTAATTCATTTAAAGCGATAGAAAAAGCTATTGAATATGAAATTAATAGACAAACCAGGATTTTAGAATCAGGCAAAAGGGTTGTTCAAGAAACACGGGGGTGGCATGATATAAAACAAAAGACCTTTAGCCAGAGGGAAAAGGAAGAGTCACATGATTACCGCTATTTTCCTGACCCAGACCTGCCAATCCTTCAAATTTCACATACCAAACAAACCTCAAATTTTAATGGCCAAAATTCAGAAGATATTATAAATCTTGAAAAGATAAAGGCAGAGATACCAGAATTACCTCAAGAGAGAAGAGAGCGGTTTAAAAGAGAATATGGGCTTTTAGATAAAGAAATTGAGATTTTAGTAATAAATAAAGAATTGGGTGAGTATTTTGAAAAGGTGGCTTCAGAGCTGAGGAATTGGGTAAAGGAAATAGAAATTAAAGGCAAAGTAGAAGAAAAAGAATTTAAAGAACTAACAAAACTTGCTGTGAATTATCTTCTCACAGACCTTCAAGGGCTTTTAAAGGGAAAGAAGGTTTCAGATATTTTGATTACCCCTGAAAACTTTGCTGAGTTTATTACTTTAATTTATGAGGGCCAGCTTTCAAGTAAAATGGCAAAACAGATTTTGGCAGAGATGTTTGAAACAGGAGCAGACCCTTCACATATTATTAAAGAGAAAAACTTGGTTCAATTAACTGATGCTGCTGAAATTGAGAAAATTGTAAAACAGGTGATTTTACAAAATCCAAAACCAGTTGAGGATTACAAAAGGGGAAAAGAAAATGCACTGCAATTTTTAGTAGGTAAGGTGATGGCAGTCACCAAAGGTAGGGCCAACCCTGAAACAGTAAACAAAATTTTAAAAAAATTATTGTAATTTATGGAAAAGTCACGGGTTAAAATAAAATCTGGAAAAATTATTGAGTATATGGAGAAATTAAAGCCAGAGATTGATGAGGTTATTAAAAGATATATACCAAAGCAGGCGACTGAGGAATGGCTGGAGTTTACCTTTGGAATCCCTTATTATGTTTATAATCAATCTGTAGCTCAAAAAACAATAATAGAACCAATTTGGGATTTTTTGGAAAGAGGAGGAAAAAGGTGGAGGCCTATTTTATTTTTATTAATTGTAGAAGCAGTAGGCGGGGACAAAGAAAAGCTTAAGGACTTTGTTGTTATTCCTGAAATTATCCATAATGGATCTATTATTATTGATGATATTGAAGATAAGGCAGAACTAAGACGGGGAAAACTTTGTCTGCATAAAATCTTTGGCCAAGACATTGCCGTCAATGCTGGCAATATTATGTATTTTTTACCTTTTTTATCTTTGATTAAAAATAAAGACAAATTTGAGCCAAAGATCTTAATTAGGGCCTATGAGACCTGTATTCAGGAAATGATAAATATTCATTTTGGTCAAGGAATAGATATTTATTGGCATAAGGGTAAAGTTAAGCAGATAGATGAAAAAGAGTATTTACAAATGTGCGCTTTTAAAACCGGCTGTTTAGCTCGAATGTCAGCCAAGCTGGCAGTTATTCTTTCAGGAGCAAGCAGTGAACTTGCTGAAAAAATAGGTAGAGTGGCAGAAGCTATAGGCATTGCTTTTCAAATTCAAGATGATATTTTAGATATCAAACTACAAGACAAAGAAAGAGAAAAATTTGGTAAGGCATTTGGCAATGATATTAAAGAAGGAAAAAGAACCTTAATGGTTATTCATACTTTAAAAAATGCAAATAAGCGAGATAAGAGACGATTAATTGAGATATTAGATATGCATACAGATGATAAGGATTTAAAAAAAGAAGCCATAGAAATTATAAATAAATACGATAGCATAAATTATGCAAAAAAAATTGCCTCTCAGATTATTGAACAATCTTGGCTTGAGGCAAGTAAATTATTGCCAGATTCTCCGGCAAAAGAGCGCCTTAAAGAATTTGTTTATTATTTAATTGAAAGAAGGATTTAGAAATTTTTTAATTAGTGCTTCCGCTTGTTTTTGATTTTTTATCCAATTTATTCTTGAATCAGATTTGAGCCAGGTCATTTGTCGTTTGGCAAATTGGCAGGTATGAAGAGTTATTTTTTGTTTTAGCTCTTTTTTTGTTATTTTTTTAGTCCTGCTACCTATAGAAGCCAAAGGACTGTCAAGATATGGTCGCCATTCTTGGTAACCAATGGTTTGCATAGAACTGATTTTCCAGCCGTATTTTTGGGCAAGATTCTTTACTTCTTTTTCCAGCCCCTGTGTGAACATTTTATCAATCCTTTTTTCTATTTTCTTTTTTAATTCTTTTTTTGGCAATTTTATTCCGATTTGCAGAATATCAAAAAGCGGTTTTCCTTTTTTTCTTTGCTCCCAAAATGGCTTTTTAGTGGCTTTGCAAACCTCAATAGCTCTGATGAGTCGCCTTTTGTTTTGCTTGTCAATAAGTTTGGCTCCTTGAGGATCTAATTTTTTATAAATTTCAAAGAGTTGTTTTAGGGTTTTGTTTTCTAATTCTTTGCGCAGTTTTTTGTGCGGTTTTATTTTTGGAAATTTGATATTATCCACTACTGCCTTTATATAAAGACCGGTTCCTCCTACTAAAAAGGGAAGTTTTCCTCGTTTTTGAATATCTTTTATAGCGCTGACAGCTAATTTTTTATAAAGCGCTACATTAAATTCCTGGTCAGGATTTATTATATCTATAAGATGGTGAGGAACTTCTCGCATTTGTTTTTTTGTGGGTTTTCCTGTACCGATATTCATTTCTTTATAGAGTTGTCTAGAGTCAGCTGAGACAATCTCTCCATTAAATTCTTTAGCTAATCTAATTGCCAATTTTGTTTTACCTACAGCAGTAGGGCCTAAAATGACAATTAATTTAGGTAATTTTTTTGACATAATTATTGAACCTGTTATTCAATTTTGTTGGCGACAAATCTCTGCGATAATAGCGATTTGTCACAGATTTGTTGCTCGGATAACAAAACTTCATAACAGGTAACACTTTTTGTCATAAGTAATGCTTGGAATTTCTACAATTTATTCTAATAACTATTGACATATAAGCAATACTATGTTAAATAACCTCTTGCCTTTGGAATTAGACAAATTTAAAGCCAAAGGTAAAAAAAGAAAAAGGAGGAAAAGAAAATGGATAAACTTGATAGATTAGATGAATTAGAGCAGGAAAAAAGAAGAAAAGAAAGAAGGATTCGAGAGGCAGAGGAAGCGTTAGAAAGAATTGAAAGGGAACCAGTGAAGTTTTTGTGCAATGAAAAGATAGTTGAAATCTATAAAGCTAAGATATACAGCCAGATAGCCGCAGACAAAACCCGGATAGCAGAGATACTTGAAGAAAAACAAGAATTGATAACAACAATGAGGAAAAAGAAGGAGATAGAAAGGGTTAATAAAATAATTCCTAGGGCCATTCTGATGTTAGATGCAGGAGTTGAGCCATTGACAGAAGAAGAAAATCCATTGATAATTCTTAGAGAAGTTTAGCACTTTTAAAAAATAATGTATACTTTTATAATATGAAGGCAAATCACTTTGCCTTCTTTTTAACACTTGACATATCTCTGTTTCGTGATAGGTTAAAAACAGCAGAGGAGAATAGCTCTTTTAAAAAAGTATTTCTCTGACTAAAAATTAAGATAAGAGGTGAAAAAATGGCAGAATTTACTCATAAAGTAGTGGTAGAATTTTATCTTAAACCTGAAGGGATTAAAGAAGATACCGAAATAAGAGCGTGGGTTTTAGGGTATCTTCATAACAAATTACCTGAATTAGATATTGAGAATGTTATTGTAAAAAAATTATTGTAAAAAATAGCGCAGTGGGTGGTTGAGATTTTTGGCTAAGGGCCATTTGGTCCTTTTTTATTTTTGCTTTTTTACCCCCACGCCAAAT
>Ga0164318_10001473_pt1 | contig 20991 bp, 21 predicted proteins | sample GuaBasSedimGuay9_FD_113734 | JGI IMG/M metagenome (GOLD analysis project Ga0164318, IMG submission 113734) | Subseafloor sediment microbial communities from Guaymas Basin, Gulf of California, Mexico - Guay9, Core 4571-4, 0-3 cm | ecosystem: Environmental > Aquatic > Marine > Hydrothermal vents... | reverse complement strand
GCTCCCGGATTATTTTTCAGCTCCAGTTCACTGCCGAACTCCCGCTGCAGCATGTTCCTTGTCATTTCCAGTCCCATACCTCTTCCGCCGTCGTAGTCGGCATCATTGAGGGTTGAAAATCCCGGAGTGCAGAGAATATCAAGCAGACCGGGCTTGGGTTTATCCGGAGTTTCCCGCAATAGCCCTTCCCGTTCGGCCCGCTCCATCACGGCCTCTTCGTCGATACCTTTTCCATCATCTTCAAAGAGAAACCGGTATGAACTTCCCGACGGTTCGACATGGAACCTCAGTACTCCAGTCTCACTTTTCCCCGACAAACGCCGGCTCTCAGGAGGTTCAATTCCATGACGGAGAGAGTTCCTGACCAACTGCCGGAGTATCTCCCCCAGGATTTCCTGTGTTGATACATCCAGGCCGCCTGATAGTGCGGTCCACTCAAAACGAGCTTTCAAGTCTCTCCGCTCAGCCAACCGTGTTACAGCCTCTCCGATTTCAATGAGCATGGGCTCCAGGGGTTGAAATGCCAGAGTTTCAAGAGATTTCTGCAGTTCGGCGGATAATGTCGCCTCGGGAGTACCGGGATTTCTTTCAAGCCGCCAGGCCAGTTCTTCTGCTATCTGCAAAGTTTCAGCATAGCAGGATCTATTGACAATCAACGTGGCATCGTCCTGCCGTGAGCTATCGTTTCTTCCACTTAGAGGAAGCTCATTCCGGGCAAGGATGTCTTTATAATTCAGCTGAACAAGCTCAACAGCACTCACGAGATCGACATTGGCAGCTGCGAATATTTCTGACTCAGGTTTATCAGTGGTAAACCAGAATGACAAATGAGAAAAATCAGCCTCTGTATCATCCATCGGAGGATGTGCTTTAACCAGTGTCATACCGGTTTCCAGCTTGGAGGAGAGAAGGTAGGCCCTTGGATAAGGAAGAGGCTCTGAAGGATCTATCCGACAGCTGAGCCTGTAAAAATGTTCTCCACGCTGCTGTGATTCATTTAAAACCAGCCTTTCAAGCCCGGAAAACTGCACTACCCGGCTTGAGGCCTTTTTCAAATCTGCTGAAGCCGGCAGATTCTTATGTTTATTAATCGTGTTCTCAAGGCTCCCGGCAGCTTCAATCCAATCTATCTTTTTCCCGTCAGAGGAGGAGAGCCTGTCCTCAAGATAATGAGCATCCTTTTCAAGATCTGCCCAACCAAGAAAGGAAGCACCGGATTTGAGAGAATGGAGAGCCCTGGCATAATCCAGGTGATTATCAGAACTTCTCAATATCCCGAGCAGTTCATCAGTATCTCTTAGAAATGATTCTATGAATTCTAAAGCCATATCAATTCTGAGGCCTCCCCTCGTGAAGGGATATAATGAGTTCAATCTCACCACGACTCATATCAAGCCTGGAAGCGATGGACTCAGGGCTGTCTCCCTTTCTGTGAAGAACAAGGGCCTTATCACGGATCGGCAGTGATTCAAAATCTATCACCGGATTTTCAGTCCCCGGTACTTCAACATCGAGGGTAAGGGGTTTAGACCGGGCCAGGGAGGAATAAACCTGGCTGACTGTTTCCTGTTTTTCCTGTTCGCGTTTCAGAACACCGGCAACTTTAGATGCTTTATCAATCTGTTCATGTATAACTCGGATTTGACTCTCAAGCAGGGCAATATTCCGTTCAGTGGTACCGTTAAGAGCTGTTACCATCTCCCCGATTTCAACTTTCAGCTTTTTAATAATTGTTTCGGTTTCCAGTTCACGCCTTACCCGGCGTCGCCAGAAAAAAACAAACATCAAACAGAAAGTGAGAGAAACAAAGAATGAAATTGCAATGGAAAGAAGTATCATTTTCGGTCAGCCGGACAAATCAACGTGACGTCCGACATCGGGGTCTGTAACAATCTCAACGTTGCTGCCGTCTTCTTCATCTTTCTCTTTTTCATTTTTCTTGCGTTTTTCGCCTTCCGGAGTTTCTTCTGATTCATTGTCTTTTATTTTTTCAGTTTCTGTATCTTCGGGAGCTTCTGTTACCTTACGGTCGTCAGCCATCTCTCTGGTAACTTGAGACTTTGCAACCTGAGCCTGCTGCAGAGCGGCCTGCTCTTTGATATGGGATTGTTCTTTCCCAACTTCACCCATTTTGACAAAAAGGGTCTGAAGATCTATCGGTTTTATACCCATCTGTTTTACCTCCGGATGAGGTCGTCATCAATATCCTGAAATTTCACGGTTCGGATATAATCATCCTCTAGAATAAATGTCACCGGACTATCGAAAGGATCTTTAACAACAAATTCTACATTCCGAATTCTCAAAATTACCCCGGCAAGTACTTTTTTCGCAGCTGAAACTCTTCCATGGGTAAGCAGGGAATCGAGATACTCCTGCTTCTTCTGAATCTCGCTGCTGATTGATTCCATCTTTGTATGCAATTCATTGTGTTGAACTCTCAGTTCTTCAAATAACTGTTCTTTTTCTTTTGACAGGCGCTTACGCTGCATACGAACCTGCCGCTTGAGTCCCTGAAGATTCAAGTCAACTTTATCACGCTCCTCTTCTACTGCATTCAAGGTTTCATTGAGCTGTTCAATTTCCTCTTTTACAGCAGGATCAAATCCGACTTCAATCAGGGTTTCCGAACCGCCGGCAGAACCGAGGATAACAGCATTAACCTCTTCTGAAGCTCTCACATGTCCACCGACAATTTTTGCCCGGCGTCCTTTACAGAGTACTTTCTTCTGGGAGACGACATCAGAATTGACAATACCGGCACTGACGATGACAAACTCTCCGGCTATGGCCTGGGAATTCTGTATGAAAGACGACCAGATAGATTTCCCTGCTGTAATATTACCGAACTCAGTTCCCTCTCCACCATTAATACCCCGGGAAACAATGATATCTCCCCCGGCATTGAGATTAGCTTTACCGACATAACCAGCTACTTCAATTTTTCCCTGGGCTGTAACCGAATAACCATCTTCCACATTTCCCTTGATTTCAACCGAACCTAGAGCATTAACGTTTCCGGTTCTACCGTCAACATTCCCGGGAATAACAAGTATGGTTTCCACGGTGATTTTTCCGGCCTTAAGCATGACGTGTCCACTGGCCGTTGCTACCACAGTGGCACCGTTATCGGTAATGGTAACGTTCTTTCCGAGGCCGATTTCCATATCCTTTCCGTCCTGAGCCGGAATGTACCTGCCGTATACTGTGCGGCCGTCTTTTCCGGGTTCCGGCGAGACTTTCCGGGCCAGAGGCTGATCTTTAACAACATTCTGGAATTTGTTGAGTTCTTTAAAATCTACACTGCCGTCATCACGTTCCTGTATGTGGATTTTGTCAGGTTCAGTTTCGAAATTGTAAATAACTTTAGCCGGAGCACCATGTATAGGGGGTGTTCCTTCAGCGACAAGATACGGTGTGTCAAAGAGCGGAAAATCTTCAAATTCCTGCAAGGCATCATCAAGTATGCCATAAACAATACTGTTGTTTGCCAGAAATCCCCGGATATCTTCAACCGTCAGATCCGCTCCTCCGGGGCCGGGCTCGGTAACAGTAATGGAAGCTTTCATACCCTCTTCGCTGACATCAAGGGAGCATAAAGCGTCATTGGCAGGGTTGTATGAGAACTCGCCTACCTTTACCCACATTTCATCAGCCTGTTCAACTACAGCAGTTATTATCGCTAAATCCTGCTCGAGAACAGAACGGTCGTGAAGTTTGCCTACAACGTCTTCGACGACTATTGGCAGGCCCTCTCCGACAGTAGGGAACACTTTGGCCCATGCACCATCCGAGGCAAGGCGCACCGATAATCTGCCGTTGGAATCGGTGGCTATGGGCACATCATCCTGCTCGTAGGATTTAAGGTCGAGTTCTTCTTCGAGGCTTTTCTCCTCACGTTTCATTTTATTCTTAACAGATTCGTAGGCAATGATACGGCAGGGAGAACCTTTTATTCCGAAGATTCCTGCTTTGCCCTTATCGAGTATCTCGTATTCCAGAACTCTCAACGGCAATCCGAGCTCTAAAGAGGCCTGTTCGAGTGCATCCTCCAGATTCTTTCCAGATACCTGCACACTTTTCATCTGCTTTGTGTTCTCGATCTCGGCTTTCATCTTTTCACGGAAATCATCGAGACCGATCATGGTTAAAAAATACCTTTCTTCATATTTGTCAGCTTCACCCGCAGCCGGCTGATTGCTTTGGTATGAAGCTGTGAGATACGGGATTCGGTTACATCAAGAACCTTACCGATTTCTTTAAGTGTCAGATCCTCATAATAGTAGAGAACCAGAACCTTTTTCTCTTTCTCCGGAAGTTCATTGATGGCCTCTACAATAACACGTCTCATTTCACCTTTTTCGGCAATCGCATCAGGACGAAGTGAATTGGGAGACTCGATACTTTCTACAATTGAAATCTTGTCATTATCTTCGCCGGTATACCAGACATCGTTCAGAGAAAGCATTGAGGTGCCGCTCACCTTAAGCATCATCTGATTGTACTGGGAAAGACTCATACCCATTTCACCGGCAACTTCTTCATCTGTTGCCCCACGACCCAGTTTAGCTTCCAGATGCTGGACTGTATCGTCAATTTCACGAGTTTTCTGTCTTACCGATCTTGGTACCCAGTCTATGGTTCTCAATTCATCAAAAATGGCACCACGAATTCTTGTTACCGCATATGTTTTAAACTTTACGTGTTTATCCGGATCGAACTTTTCAATAGCATCAAACAGGCCGAAAATTCCAAAGCCTACAAGGTCGTCAAAATCAACATTCTGAGGCATACCCACTGATACCTTACCAGCCACATATTTAACCAACGGTGCGTATTGCTTAACAATAGCATCACGTATGGATTGCTCCCGGGTGCTGCGGTACTGATGCCAGAGCTCTTTCTCGGGGATTCCGGCAATTATCATGTCATCATCGGCCATCAGTTCTAACCCTTCTCATCTCTTTTAATAACAGTGTGTATAGCCTGCGCTAATTCTTCCGGATCATGATCCCCGCCGCCATCACCCTTGGAGGATGAAGCACCAGCCCCTGCAATATCATCATCTACTTCCGAAAACGACCCTGAAAACCGGTCAAGATTGTCCATTTGAGCCTGATCCGCATCCTCAAGCTCCTCTATATCACCATCGGTTGTAACACCAGCAGTTTCACCGCTGCTCTCAGCCGCTGTATCCTCTGACTCGCCGATCTCCGGCTGTTCAGCCGGCAGCACAATATCAACATGGCTGCCCGGAGACGCTGTCCCGTCTTCTGCCTCTTTACCGGCTTCTGTCTCACCGGCAATTTTTTCTTCAGCTTCCAGAATCTCCGGAAAGAACCTGTTGAGCAGCAAATTCAGCCCAATAGCAAGAATCAGAAAAACAACTCCTCCGATCAAGGCCCTGGTGATAAGAATACCGAGAGGGATTCCCCCCAAACCTCCGCTGAGCAGAGAAACCGCCATAGCTATAATGGCGACTGCGACTACAAATTTCCAGTTAATGTTATCAATCACTGGTTTGCGGTTCCCAACCTCAGGATAGGCGACCTCAAAATTACCGTCAACTGTCCAGACGGCCGAAGAGCCGTTTGAGGAATCGGGATACCCCACCTCCTTCTCTGTATTCTACTTTTTCAAGTCTTCCTACAATATGCTGCATACATTGTGAGGCCCGGCTGCGGGGTTCATTTATTATAAACGGTTTCTGTTTTCGAACCGAAGCCGGAACTGCGGGATCGTCAAAAACAAATCCAAGATAATCCACCTTGATATTCAGGAACTGACCGGTGATATTGATAACCCTCTGGGCAACTTTTTTCGCCTCGGTAACACTGGAAACTCTGTTTACTATCAGTTTCAGCCCAAGATCCAGATCGTCAATCTCGGTGGATATAATCTTGATAATGCCATAAGCATCGGTGATAGCCGTAGGTTCCGGAGTGGTAACAATAATCGCCTCATCAGCTGCTTCAATAAAAGCCAGGACATTGGAACTGACGCCGGCACTGGTATCGATAATTATAATATCCGCATCTGCAAGTGCTGTCAGTTCACTGACAAAACTGTTTCGCTCCTCTTCGGTAAGATTTGCTATCCGGCTGAACCCGGAGGCTCCGGCGACGATTTGAATGCCGTAGGGAGTATCAATAATGATATCCTTCATCTGCTTCTGTTTACGGATTACATGGTACAGATTGAACTTGGGTATCACACCCATAACGACATTCACGTTGGCCAGTCCGAGATCGGCATCAAGAACCAGAACTTTCTTCCCAAGCCGGGAATAGGCAATGGCCAGATTGATAGATATATTGGTTTTCCCTACTCCACCTTTTCCGCTGGCCACGGCGATAATCCTGGTTTTTTTCTCATCCCCTGCGGAAGAACCATTACTCTGGGCTTTGACAATCTCTCTGAGTTTTTCTGCCTGATCACCCATCATCATCTCCAGGCTGCAGTTAAATCTGCAGCGGGATACTGTTCTTCCAGCTCGGCAAGTCGATATTCCAGTCCCTTCAACCTCGATAATAACCGGAGGGGCGAGGCAACGGCTATGTCTACCGGAACACTCTGTCCGTCAGTAAGATAACTCAGGGGCGTTTCAGATTCTGAGAGTGCACTCACCAGATTACCGATTCGGGTGGTTTCATCAAGTTTTGTAAGAATTACCGACCGGTATCTGAAAGATTTAAAGCGGGTCATTATCTGTTTGAGATCCGATGTTTTAGTAGTGGCACTCAGGGCCAGGTGAACTTCAGCGGTTTCACCGCAGGCTGAGAGCAGTTCTCTCATTTCCTCAATCCTTGATTCATCTCTCGGACTCTTCCCGATTGTATCTACCAGAATAAGATCTGCATCTGATGAAAGTGCGATCTGCTTCCGCAACTCGTCATAGTCATCCACTGCATTTACCGGAATCCCCATTATTTCACCGTAGGTTTCCACCTGAGCTCTGGCACCGATACGAAAACTGTCAACAGTGATAATCCGGACAGCTGCTTTTTTTCCTGAAAGTCCGTTAACAGCTGCCAGTTTTGCAATCGTTGTTGTTTTACCTACCCCGGTCGGTCCAACCAGAATAAAGATTCTGGGCCCCTCAGTAATTTCCTGCTGAAAATAAGAAACACTGCCGGCAATCATAACTGCAGCTTCATGCTGCACGAGTTCTCGATTTTCAAGATCAGCGGCACTGAATTTATTCCGCAACGCATTGAGGATGCTGCTTGTATAGACTTTATCAAAGTCATTCTCATCCATTAATTCCGATAGTTCTGCAAGTACCGGGAACGGCTCTGCAGGAGGTGTTGAGGCGCTGACTGCAAGCTGCCCTTTTAAATCTCTAAGTTCTTTTAACACCTCACCAATCTGTTCTTCAGAACCCGAAGCATGAAGATCGACAGCTGCAGTCTCAGAAATAGTCCTTACAGGAGGTATGTTTTTTCCGTTGGCAGCCAGTATCGCTGCACGGGATTCATCATCTCGGCTTCTCTGAACAGCCCTTGTTTCGTTAACATTACGAAGATACCCGCGGTATTCGAAGTTGACTTTTCCAAACAGACCCATTATTCCCGGAGCCGGAATGGTTTTGTGAAATTGAATATTAGCTCTGTCACCGTACTTACTTTTAATACGTTCGATAACTTCAAGATGGGATTTTCCCCTCTCGCTGAAATATTGCGGCATCAGAATTCTCCTAAACGGATTTCTCCCAGGGATTCAATCTGTATTCCCTCGGCAATTTCCGGAACTGAAAGTATAACTAAATCGGGCATATCCCTGATTATTGTTGATCGGACTAACGGTCTGGCCGATTCACTGCACAGAATTACCGGCCAGGAACCTTTATCCCGTGCAGATTTTACCGTATTGGCAACGGAATTCACCCAGTTCCTCTGAAACTCCGATTCCAGGGCTGCGACATCCCCGGTGACCGTTTCCATTCGGGAATCTATAATAATTTTCTCCAATGGAGGATTGATGGTGAGTACATGAAGTTTCCGGTTGTCATCCGCATACTGAAGACAGATCTGCCGGCCCAGGGACTGTCTGGTTTTCTCTACCAGATAGCCGGTGTCTTTGGAGATTGAGGAAAAATCCCCGAGGGTTTCCAGGATAGCGACAAGATTCCGTATGCTCACCTGTTCCTTCAGCAGTCCCTGGAGAATTTTCTGTATTTCTCCTAAAGTGAATGCCTTTGTTACCTCTTCAACTACCGCAGGGTAATCTTTTTTCAAGGTATCAAGCATAGATCTGATTTCCTGACGTCCAAGGATTTCACCGGCATAATGTTTGAGAATCTCAGTCAAATGAGTTGCAATTATTGAGGGACCATCAACCACGGTGTATCCTGCACGTTCTGCTTTTTCCCGTTCACTTTCAGTAATCCATATGGCCGGTAACCCGAAAGCCGGGTCTATGGAGGGTTCACCTTCCAACGTGTCTCTCTCACCGCCGGGATTGATGGCCATAAAGTGTCCCATACGAATAACACCCCGACCAACTTCTGTCCCCCGCAGTTTAAAAGTATATTCCGAGGGTTCAAGACGCATGTTATCCATTATTCGGATTCTCGGAACAACCAGTCCAAGATCCAGTGCCGCTTCTTTACGGATTCTTGTAACCCTCTCCAGAAGCTCGGCACCCTGATCTTTGTCAACCAGCGGTATCAGTCCGAAACCGAGTTCCAATGATATCGGATCCAAAGGAACAACAGGGGAGATTTCCTGGGGCTCGGTGCCTGCAGCCTTTTCATCCGCTTCAGCCGCACCGGCTTCAGCTTTCTGTTTCCGGCCGAGTCGGAATGCCAGTAATCCTGTAATCCCAGCAAGGGGAAGCATGAGATACCAGGGAAATCCGGGAAGAAGTCCCATAGCAAACATAAAGCCGGCTGCAACGTAATAGATTCTTGATTGCCTGGAGAACTGACTCTTTACTTCATCTCCGAAGCTACCTTCACTCACAGAACGGGTAACGATTAAACCTGTAGCTACTGAAACAAGCAGTAACGGGACTTGGGAAACAAGACCATCTCCAATGGAAAGAGATACGTAGGTAATCAGAGCCTGTTGTAGAGGCTCACCATGGATGGTAGTTCCTACAATCAAACCGCCGATTATATTAATCATCGTAATAACAATACCAACCTTTACCGTTCCGCTGATAAACTTGGTAGCACCATCCATGGAACCGTAAAAACTCACCGAATCATCCAGATGTTTCTTTCGGGTGCGTGTTTCTTCTTCTGTAATGGCCCCTGAGCTGTACTCCGCATCGATGGCCATCTGCTTGGCCGGCAATCCATCCAAAGCAAAACGAGCCGCTACTTCTGAAACTCTAGTTGCACCTTTGGTGATTACCATAAACTGAACGGCAACAAGAATAATAAATATGATAAGACCGATAACAAGGCCCTGTGAGCCTTCTGAACCGACAACAAATGTAGAAAAGGCTCTTACAATCTTACCGTTGAATTCTGAACCCTTTCCAAGAATGAGCCGTGTTGATGAAACATTAAGTGCCAATCCGAAAACCGTTGAAATCAGCAGAATTGTCGGGAAAAGAGAAAACTCAAGAGGGTCGCGATTGTAAAGTACAAGGAGAATAATAAGGAGGGAGAGCATCAGATTCAGGGCCATCAGCAGATCGAGAATAAACGTCGGAAGGGGAATTACCAGCATCATCACGATGAGGATTACACCCAGGGCAATAATGATATCACCGCCCTGCCGGCCGAATACACCTCGAAATGTACTTACAGTTGCATCAGCCATAACAACCCCTAAACCGCCTTACCGTTAAGACGGTAGATTTCTGCCAGTACAACAGAAACAATATCCCAGTATGCTTCGGGTACTTCATCCCCGATTTCAACATTATCATAAAGAGCTCTGGCAAGAGGGCGATTCTCAATCATGGGTACATCCGCCCCCCGGGCAATCTCTTTTATACGAAGAGCCAGATTATCCATTCCTTTAGCGGTAACAGTCGGTGCCTGCATTGTCTGATTATCCCACTTTAATGCAACGGCAAAATGAGTTGGATTGGTAATTACAACATCTGCTTCAGGAACCTGACGGGCCATGGATGAAGAGAGAACCTCCTGCATTCTCTGGCGAAGGCGGCTCTTGATAAGGGGATCTCCTTCAGTTTCCTTAAACTCTTCTTTAATTTCATGCTTGGACATTTTCAGCGATTCCCTGTGCTGGTGCCTCTGAAAGTAGTAGTCAGGCAGTGCAAAAGCCAAAAGTAAAACCGCCGTTTCCAGCATAAGCCGCATGGCTATTCCGCTTACCATAGTTAACGACCTGAACGGAGACATTCTAATGGCATTGGTGAGCCTGGGAACTTCAGACTTGATATTCACATAGGCCAGAATCACAATTATAGCTACTTTTGCGATCGACTTGAACAAATTGAACAGAGCTTCCGCTGAGAAAAAAGACTTTTGTGCCCACTTACTGACGTTCGGTGCAATTTTTGAAAAATCCGGCGTTATGGGCTTCGTCGAGAATAAAAAACCAACCTGAACAACATTCCCGAGGAAAGCAGCAACAAAGCAAACAGCCATAACCGGGGAAGCCAGTCTGAGAAGATAATTTCCCACAGCTGTAAAAGCGACACTGGAGGTACCCATTTCGGAAGTTGACATAGTAATAAAATACCGGATCATATCAAGTGTAATCCGAATGATACTACCGGAAAATGCCATCAACGTGATAAGTCCGAAAATCATTACAACTGCAGAGGTGATGTCCGCTGATTTGGCGACTTTGCCATCTTCCCTGGCTTTACGGATTTTTCGTTCAGTGGGGTCTTCGGTCCGCCCCTCATCCTCTGCGGCGAACCACTGAAGGTGAATCCCGAAAACCGGGTCGCTGTAAAGTGAAGGGTAATGGTTCCCTATCATGGCAGTGCCTCTTTAGTAGCGACAAGGTAGGACTCAATCATATTAAAACCCATATCCACCAGATCGGACATTTTTTCTGCAATAAAGGGTGCTGATATCAGCATTATTATAAATCCCACAGCTATCTGAATCGGGAAACCTACCATTAGAAGATTCATCTGAGGTGCTGCTTTTGCCAGCAGTCCCATTGTTATCGAAATCAGTATCAGGGTGCCGAGTATGGGGAATGCCAGAATAAGAGACTGCTCGAACAAACCTCCGATTGACTTGATGAGAGTTTCCTCAAGGAACGGGCCGGCAGCCAGAAAATCAGTTCCTTTCATAACCGAAAAGGAACCGGCAAGACCAATAATAAAGATTCTCACCATACCGCTGACACTGAGAAAAACACCAATCCCGAGAAGGTTCAGAAACTGACCGATCAGAGGAATCTGTACCTGAGCCATGGGATCGTAAACCTGGGAAGCTCCAAACCCCATCTGAAAGGAAAATAATTGACCCGCTGTCTGAAAAACAGCAAAAATAATCTGAAGAAACAGCCCCATAATGATACCCAGAGCCACCTCTGCAATCAATGCCAGGGCATAGCCCAGGCCTAACCCGGGAATCAGCCCGTAACTTGTACCGACATAATAATAAAATATAATCGCAGAAAAGAAGGCAAGAGCTCCGCGGGCGATGGGAGGAATGGCGGAAGATGAAGTAATAGGAGCCGTTCTCAGTAATGCCGCTACCCGGGCATATACGAGAAAAAAGAGTAATGCTCCATCGATTAAACCATTCAAATCTATCATTTTGCAAGATCCGGTATTCTTTCAAACAGTAAAATTGTAAAAGACGTCAGTCTGGTTACCATCCAGCCGAACAGTGCCGCCAGAACTCCAAGTATGGCCAGAATTTTAGGTACAAAAGTAAGAGTCTGGTCTTGAATACTGGTTGTAGCCTGAAAGATGGAGACTATCAGTCCCACACCCATAGCAACGATAAGTACCGGTGAGGCTACGGTAATAATGGTAATAATTGCAGATCGCATCAGTTGAATTAAACTTCCTAAATCCAAACACCTGCCTCCTAGTGAAAGCTCATAACAAGTTGACGTACAAGCAGAGTCCATCCATCCACCAGGACAAACAGGATAAGCTTGAACGGCATTGATATCATTATCGGGGGCAGCATAATCATGCCCATGGACATCAACACCGAAGCGACAACCATATCAATAATAATGAACGGTATGTAAATATAAATACCTATGCGAAAGGCCACTGTAAGTTCATGAAGTACAAAAGAGGGAATCAGAACATAGGTGGGAACATCGGCAAAACTTTCCGGTTTTTCCAGTCCGGCCATATTCATAAAGAGAGTAATATTCCCCGAATCTTCGGCCATCTGCCTGTACATGAAGTAGCGGACTGGAGCGACAGCCTTTTCGTAAAGCTCACCGGTTTGAATTGTTCCTTCCGTATAGGGAACGAAAGCTTCCTGATAGACTTGAGTAAATGTGGGATACATAATAAAAAGAGTCAGAAATAAAGCGATACCCATAAGAACTGTTGCCGGAGGAACCTGCTGCAGTGATAAGGCTCTCTTAACAAAATCAAGAACAATAGAGATTCTGAGAAAACTGGTCATCAGTACGGCAATAGACGGTGCCAGACTGATTACAGTTAACAGTAGCAGAAGTTGAATGGATAAAGCTGTTTCCTGGTTGGATGCCGGCTCTCTTATTGTTAAATCAACAAAAGGAATGGGAATAGATCCATTCTCGCCAAGCCCCTGCCCACCCTGGCCCACATTATCCTGCTGTGCAAACAGTACAGGGCTGAGAAAGAGGAACAGCATTATAATAACAGTCGTTCTGGTTATGATTTTCATAAGTCTTTCAAACGCTCCCTCTGCTTTCGCAGGAAGGATACATGATCCGTATCAACTGTCTTATCACTTACATCGCTCTCGGCCACAGCAGAACCGAACCTGTTTTTGAAAAGCCGGGCGAATCCTCCACCTCCCCCAGTCGGGGAAAGGGAGGCATTCATATGAATCTCATCAATAGATTCTTTATCATCTATCTCTGATATCAGGTTAACTGAGCTGCCGCTGCTTCCAATAAGATAGATTCGCTTACCGGCTTCGATAAGGTGTAGGGCCGCATCCCCTTTCAGAGGCTGTGTGGAATAAAGACGTATGGCCACCGATCCTTCTGCTTTTTTACCGGTAAATCTTTTGAGCATCCATACAAATGCGTATATGAATGCAATAACAACTGCAAGAACAATAATAACCCGAATAAAATCACCAAAACCCACTCCGGGCATCTGCATATCCACGGGTGCCTGCCCGGTACCCGCATTTTCAGGAGTGGTATTCAGGAGTAATTCCGTTTCAGGCGGCCTGTCGACCGCCGTTGCAGCTTCCTGTGCGAAAGATAAAAATCCTGCACTTAGAAACACAAGTATCAGCGTTAGAGTTTTCAGTTTTTCCCTCCCAGTTTATCAGCACCGCTTCCTTCCCCGAACCGGTGTTAAAACCCAACTAACTCATCGTTCTGTCATCCTATCCATAGTTGAAACAATTTCAGTAACACGGACACCGAAGTTCTCATCAATAACAACAACTTCACCCCGAGCGATAAGATTATTATTCACAAGGATATCAACGGGTTCACCGGCAAGTTTATCCAGTTCAATGATGGTGCCTTCCCCCATTCCAAGGATATCCTTAATCTTCCATTTTGTTCGTCCAAGCTCTACGGTAAGCTCCATGGAGACATCCATGAGCAGGCCGATATTTCTCTGTTCTCCGGAACTCATTGCAGGTGAAAGCTCCGGAAACTGAACGCCCTGAACATTTGGCGGCGGCTGGGTACCGAATCCACCCATCGTAGGTGCACCCATGTTCGGGTTCATCTGCTGAAAACCACCCATCATACCGGCCATTGGATCTGCTGCACCGCCACCCGTTCCGGCCATGGGATTCATTGTCCCCTGTGGAGCGGCTGCAGCCGACGCCGGTGCTGCACCTAGTTTCCCTGCAAGCTCACGGACAAGATTGAAATCAAACAATTCGTAAAGCTTAAGACTGCCCTGTCCTTCAATTTCAAGATTGTAGGTAACAGAGACAAAAGGATCTCCCGGCAGGCCCAGCATTGCTTTAGGCACACTCTGCCCCTCTGGAGAATCGGTAAGAATCGTTTCCCCTACCTTATCACCGATAGTGGTAACCGATGCGCCTGCTATCTGGCTCATGGCTTCACTTACGGCACTGACAGCTGTTCCATTAAGCTCCAGATCTTCCTGACCAATCATCGGCGCCGCAATTTTCAGTGCGTCATCACCCTGGAGGACGTACATATGCCCACCGACCATACCGCTTTTGTAGTCAAGTTTTATTTCAACTACCTCATCAGGTAATTCGGAAAGAAACTGTTCCCTTCCCACTGTATCAAGCTGGGGGGCACCTACAGTAACACTCTTTACCATAATCCCCGTAAGGGTTGCACTCTGAGAGCCGGTAATTTCGCTGAATAGTCCTAAAACAGCATTCTTTTCGGCATCACTGAGACCGCCGTCTGCAACAGGAGCATCCGGCATTTCTGAAGGTGCATCACCCATCAGCAATGCATCAATTTCGTCCTGGGAGAGAGAGCCGTCGCTCATTCTTCGTCTCCTTCGGTAGCGAGTTCTTCGAACTCATCTTCCTCGATATCTTCGATTTTACGAGTTACCTGCACGGCGAGTTTTTTACCAACAACACCGGGCCTGCAATCAAATTTAGGTCTATTCCCAAGTTTCAGTACCATCGGATCTCCTACACGGGTTCCTGACAGTCTGATAACATTCCCCGGTTGAAGGGTCATAACGTCTTTCATAGGAAGGGTAAGACTGCCTACTTCCGCAACAAGCGGAATATCAATTCCGGCAAGTCTTTCCCGAAGGACATTGAGGTTTTCAGTTGTCGCACCCCGGCGTACTGAAGAATACCAGTACTGGGCCGACAGTTTGGAAATAATGGGCTCGATGGTGAGGTATGGAATACAGAAATTCATCATACCTTCCACTTCTTCCACCTTGGTTTCCAGGGTTACAAGAACTACCATCTCCGTCGGTGGAACAATCTGCACAAACTGGGGATTTGTTTCAATTTGCCCTAAACGGGGGCGTAAATCGATAACCTGACTCCAGGCTTCCCTCATATTTCCAAGTATTCGGACTATGATAGATTCCATAACAGCCCGTTCTATTTCAGAAAGTTCCCGATTGATTTTGGCACCTTCACCAGGACCTCCGAAAAGACGGTCGATTATGGTAAAGGTAATCGCCGGATCAATCTCTAAAATGGCAGATCCGGTTAGAGGATCCATATTAATTACTGCAAGGGCTGTAGGAGATGGAATTGACCTCAGGAATTCCTCGTATGTCAACTGGTCTACCGATGCCACATGAACATGAACCATAGATCTCAGCTGTGCGGCCAGACTGGTAGTCGTCAGACGTGCAAAAGTCTCGTGCATGAACGAGACGGTACGGATCTGCTCTTTGGAGAATTTATCCGGACGTCTGAAGTCCCAAATCCGGATATTCTTCCGTTCAGCAACTTGTCGGGTATCTTCAGTCTCCGCATCACCGGAACTGATTGCTGTGAGTAACTGATCTATTTCATCCTGGGACAGGACTTCGGTCACATCAAACTCCGATATGGGTTACAACCCGATAATCTGATACTGGAGGAACAGAATCTGTTCCACCTCTCCATTGGCCAGAAGGCTGTTGATTTTACTGATCAGTTCCTGCTTGACCGCAGCTTCATCAAGAAGCTGTTCTCTTGTTTTCTGACTGAAGTAAAAGCGGATGGTGTCCATCAGGGCATCATTCTTACTGGTAAGTTCAGACGACAGATCTTTAAATTTATCGCCGTCAAATCCAAGCTTTATCTTGGCCGAAACGGTGTAACGCTCGGCATCTGCAGTTTGAGCCCGAAGATCGTATCCCTCACCGTTGAGAAAATCCCACATTGAATATGTGGGGACTTCGGTGTTATAGGCATCCGATATTACAGGAAACTGCCTCGACCGATTCCCCCGATCCATAAAGCGGTAAGTGAGAAAACTCACTGTAACACTCACAAGAAGGGCAACGATAGCTATAGCGACAAACATCAGCATCTTGGCCATACGATCTGAGAATACTCTGCGTTTTTTAGGCTCTTCTATTGTGTCGGAACTTTCCGCCTCTATGGCATTCCCGAGTTCAAGATCCTCATCAGACATAAGACATCACCCTCCCTCGATGTCGACAAAATTTTACCACAAAAGAGTTAAGGACACCAGCCCCCAATTCCTCAATCATTCGAGTCCCTCCTTGAGTATCACAATGTCGACTCGCCGGTTCACCGCCCGGTCCTCTTCTGTGTTCTCCGGATCCTTAAGTTTTACCGTATCGGCAAAACCGGCTACCTGGAATCTTGATTCCTCGGAACCGTAATCCACCAGATAATGGAGAACTGCAGCGGCCCGTGCTGAAGATAATTCCCAATTTGTCGGCCATGGACCGTCAGGATCGGTGGGAGAAGAGTCTGAATGCCCTTCTATTCTTATTTTTCTATCGGCAATTTCATTGTAATCCAGAAAGCCAGCCAGTTTCTGTAATGCAATTCTCGACCTTTCAAGATCTATCTCAGAACTGGCTCTCTTGAATAGAATATCCCCGGCAAGACTGATAATCAGTCCCCGCTCATCTTCCTTGATTTTGACAAATCTATTTTGAACTTCCGGCTGGAATTCGCTGATCGCCTTTTTTCTGGCTTCATTAAGACGGCTTCCACGGGAAACTGAAGGCATGGAAGAAACATTGTTGCCCAATTCGGCGAGTATCCCTTCAGAAAGGGTATTACCGCCCCTTAATGGCCCCAGTCCCTGAAACGCCTGCATAATCAGTTCTATCCTCTGGCTGTCTGTGGGATTATCCGGATTCATCAGAAGAACAAAGAAGGTAAGGAGGAGAGTAACCATGTCGGCATAAGTGGTGAGCCAGTCATCAGCTCCGCTACTGCCTTTATCTTTCTTTTTTGCACGTTCTTCATCAGCCATCTGATTAATCCCCGGAGGCGCTCTGGGCCGGCCGCTCTGTGGGCGGCAGGAAGGTTAACAGCTTATCTTCAAGTATCCTTGGATTATCCCCGCTCTGTATGGAGAGTATACCCTGAACCATTATTTCTTTAATCTGCATCTCTTCTTTATGCCGGCCTTCCAGTTTGAATTGAATAGGAGAGAGTATAAGGTTGGCAAAAACCGATCCGTATAGTGTGGTAACCAGGGCAACAGCCATGTTAGGACCGATGGAAGCCGTATCTTCAAGATTCGACATCATACCGATGAGTCCCAGCAGGGTACCGATCATACCGAAAGCCGGGGCGAGTTTGGCCCACTGGGAAAAAATACCGATACCATCTTCGTGACGACTTTCCACCTGATCCAGGTTGGTATAAAGGATTCTTTTGATGACATCCGGATCAGTACCGTCAACCACCAGTCTCAAACCCCCTCGGAGAAAATCATCTTCAACCTCATTCAGTGTATCATCAAGTGATAGAAGTCCTTCTTTTCGAGCATTATCTGCAAATGATACCAACTGGCTGATCAGTTCCATCTTGTTCTGAAAAAATGGAACTTTCATGACAATATTCAAATATTTTGAAAAACCTAAAACCCTGTTCAGCGGGTTGGCAGCCATAACACCGGCAAAAGATCCGAAAATAACAACAACAACGGACGGGGCATTCCACAAACCACCGATGCTATTTCCACCGATAAGGAAAGCGGACACAATGATAATAAGACCCCCGGCAAATCCTCCTATTGTTGCAATATCCACGTTCTACTCCTCCTGGCCGGGAAAACCGATTTCCCGCCTATAAGCAATAATCATATCTCGCACTTCTTCGGATGATTCAGTTACGACAAATCTCTTACCGGTAGTCAGAATCAATGCTGTCCTGCCTTCTCCCACCTCTTCTGCGTATTCAATGAGGTGGGGGTTCAGAAGTACTGTTCGCCCGGATTTTCCCGGCAGACTGACTTTAATCATCCAGCTATCCTCTTATTACCGTTTCAGGGTAAGCAGTTCCTGCAGCATCTGATCTGATGTCTGAATAGTCTTGCTGTTGGCCTGAAAACCCCTCTGGGTAACAATCATGTCCGTAAACTGCTCTGCAAGATCAACATTACTCATTTCCAGAGTTCCGGAAATAATCTTACCCTTTCCAGCGATACCGGAGGGTCCTAAAAGTGCTTCACCGGAGTTGATGCTCTCAGAGAACAGGGTTTCACCCATTTTCTCAAGGCCCCCGGGGTTGGTGAATGTCGCCATGGCGATCTGACCCAGATCCCGCTCGGTTCCATTGGAATAAACGGCGGTGATAACACCATTCTGGTCGATTTTATAGGTTTCCAGATAACCCATGGAGTAACCATCCTGACGAAAAGCCTTGGTACTGGATGTTTCGGCGAACTGGGTTGTGGAATTGGTATAGCTTCCCACTTCTCCGACATCAATCTGAAAGTTCTGAGTAAGAACCGCCCCTGTGGCATCATTCTCAACATCAAAAGTAACAGGAATCTGGATTTTCCCCGTATCTGAGATATTACCCTGAGCATCGGTAACGGTGGCTATAGCGCCAAGATTATCAAAAGTTATTGTGAAGGTACCTTCTCCCGCTCCGTTACCTGCAGCTGTAGCCGGATCAAAACCCAGAGTGACATTCGGCGGAACATCGGCATCTGCAGGACGCTCAGGGTCGACTTGAACGACAACATCCCAGGAATTATTCACAGCCGGAGTCCGGGTGAAGTTCATGCGCATCATATGGGTGTTACCGAAAGAATCATAAACCTTTTTATCGAGACTCCAGGTTCCTTCGCTCACCGTGGCAGGTCCGGCACCCGGAGGTATAACGGCAATTCTCTTGTCCAGGTTACAGGCTAATTCCACCAGAGTGGTTTGTTTTGCCGGATCCTTTGAACCCACAGGGATGATCAGATCGGTTACGTCGGCGGCGGATTTTATGGGACCTGTAGTTCCGTCTGCCAGTTGTTCCGGTACCCAGCCCTGAAGTCTCAGGCCGTTTGCCGGATTGACAAGATAACCTTGAGCGTCCAAGCCGAAGGCTCCGGCCCGGGTAAAGAGTTCTTTATCACCGGTCCGCATCACGTAGAATCCATTTCCCTGAATAGCCAGATCGGAAATAACTCCGGTGGTCTGGAGAGAACCCTGAGTATGAATAGTATCAATAGTGGCTACTGTCATCCCCAGACCGATCTGCTTGGGATTCACACCGCCGACTTCTTCTGACGGCCTTGCCGCTCCGCTCATACTCTGAGAGATAAGATCCTGGAAGTTCACCCGGCCCTTTTTAAAACCGATTGTGTTGACGTTGGAAATGTTGTTACCGATGACGTCCATACGAATCTGATGATTCTGAAGACCGGATACACCGGAGTAAAGTGATCGCATCATAATCTTGTCTCTCCTTTATTCTGTAACTTTTGATATATCGTCGTAGTCATAATAAGCGCCGTTTACCATTACCTGGGGGAAGCTGCCACTTGTTACAGCTTCTACAGGCCCCTGTATAAATGAGTCGCCTGTAACAATTTCAACGTCCCGGCCGAGCAGGTTCATCGCCTGCGCACCTTTGAGTGTTGCTGAAAGTTCGGAAAACTCACTGCTCATATTTGTCATCTGTTCCAGGGATGAGAACTGGGCCATCTGAGCAATAAACTCTTTATCATCCATAGGTTTGGTGGGGTCCTGATACCTCAGCTGAGTAACAAGAATCTGAAGAAAATCATCCTTGTCCAGATCCTTGTGTGCGGCACTGCTTCCATTCAAACTCTTGTTGAAAGCATCAACCTGCATATCCAGGCTTGCTCTGTCCGATGCTGCTAACGTTGAAGATATATCCATTGCATAATGCTCCTATATAACCATGTTTACTCGGCTTTCTACCGAATCGTCGGCGAATACCGCCGGGATGATATTGTCAAATTCCTGTATGGCCTCATTAACATTGCCTTTCTGTCCCTGCTGCTGATCGCCGTTACGCATAAATCCCCGGGGAGATTCGTCCCAGGCCATTTCAAGATCTGCGGCACCGAATCCGCTTTCAACAAGTCTTGTCTGTAATCCGTCAAGGGCATTTTTAAAGGCCTCCCTGGCTGCGGCTGATTCAACAAAGATGCGCCCGGTAAGCCTGTTATTTTCCATTCGGATTCTGATTTTCACCTGGCCGAGATTATCCGGGCGGAGATTGATACGAACTTCACCGGTATCAGCCCGGTTCAGAATAACTTTCACCTGCCTGACGATATCGTTTCCCGCCTGAGCATCGAGTTTCTGTGCCAGTTCTGCCGCAGCTGATTTCTGAAATGTTTTTCCATCCCCTCTGTTTGAAATCTCTATATCAGTCTCTGCAACTGCTGAATTATGGTCCAGTCTTACCGGTTCCGCTGATAAGTTCTTTCTCGAGAGGTTATCAACCAGGCGGCTTCCCCTATCTCCAGGCTCATTTGCAATATTTTTAATTTCAGCTTCGGGAGAATGATTTCTGTTATCAATCACTTCAACCCTGGGAGAAGAACTGGTTAAATCAGCAGTTCTGACAGATTCGGAGTTTCCTGACGTTTTCTCACTCCGTACTCCCGCTGGTATTCCAGCCCTTGTTGTTTTTGTTGATTTTGCAGATCTCGCCGTTCTGGAAGATTTTGAATTTTTCACTCCTGCAGTTCTTTGCCCATTGAGAAGATTAGCAGAAACTGTCTGATTTTGAGCTGTATCCAGACTGTTGATAACTGCTTTGGCGGCAGATTCTTCAATTTGCAGGTTTTCCGGTTCTGTTATTCTTGCGGTATTCCGGGCTTCGGCAAGAAGATCCATAGCCGGGGTTCTGGATTTATGAGGGGTTTTTGTCATTGAACGGTTGCCGGTGATTTTAGCGGAAGGTTTCAATCCGCTTTTTTTTACTTTTTTCAGGACATCTGAAAATGTATTCTTATCTCCTTTAGCAATTCCAATTGTCCCATTGCCTTC
>Ga0164318_10001471_pt1 | contig 20999 bp, 34 predicted proteins | sample GuaBasSedimGuay9_FD_113734 | JGI IMG/M metagenome (GOLD analysis project Ga0164318, IMG submission 113734) | Subseafloor sediment microbial communities from Guaymas Basin, Gulf of California, Mexico - Guay9, Core 4571-4, 0-3 cm | ecosystem: Environmental > Aquatic > Marine > Hydrothermal vents... | reverse complement strand
CTTGCGATCGTACTCCCCAGGTGGATCACTTATCGCTTTCGCTTGGTCGCTGACTGTGTATCGCCAACAACGAGTGATCATAGTTTACGGCGTGGACTACCAGGGTATCTAATCCTGTTCGCTCCCCACGCTTTCGTGCCTGAGCGTCAGTATTGGTTTAGTAAGCTGCCTTCGCGATCGGTGTTCTGTAGCATATCTAAGCATTTCACCGCTACATGCTACATTCCGCCTACTTCAACCAAACTCAAGACTTTCAGTATCAATGGCAGTTCCGGGGTTGAGCCCCGGGATTTCACCACTGACTTAAAAGTCCGCCTGCGCACCCTTTAAACCCAATGAATCCGGATAACGCTTGCACCCTCCGTATTACCGCGGCTGCTGGCACGGAGTTAGCCGGTGCTTATTCTTCAGGTACCTTCAGCCTCGCTCACGAGCGAGGGTTTATTCCCTGATAAAAGAAGTTTACGACCCATAAGGCCTTCATCCTTCACGCGGCATGGCTGCGTCAGAGTTTCCTCCATTGCGCAATATTCCTTACTGCTGCCTCCCGTAGGAGTCTGGTCCGTGTCTCAGTACCAGTGTGGGGGATCTTCCTCTCAGAACCCCTAGACATCGTAGTCTTGGTGAGCCGTTACCTCACCAACTAACTAATGTCACGCATGCCCATCTATAACCGCCGGAGCTTTAAACATCTAATGATGCCAAAAAATGTTGTTATGGAGTATTAATCCCGATTTCTCGGGGCTATCCTCCAGTTATAGGTAGGTTGCATACGCGTTACGCACCCGTGCGCCGGTCGTGTACCCACCGAAGTGAGCCTTACCCCTCGACTTGCATGTATTAGGCCTGCCGCTAGCGTTCATCCTGAGCCAGGATCAAACTCTTCGTTGTATAAAGTGTTTTTGAAAATAAATGTACTTTCAAGATCCCGGCAAATAATCAACTATAAATTGAATTGAATCAAACTTAAGTCCTGTTTCAAAATATCAAAAGAAATTTTTAACAGGGGCTTTTCATATGTTTCCTTACTACTTGGTTTCAATATGTCTATGAACTCTCCGCCAAAGGCGGACTTGTTAATCTTTAATGTTTCCCTCTTAAGGGACGGCAAAAGTACAACACTTTATTTTAATGACAAGCACATTTTTTCAAAAAAAACAAAATATTTTCATTTTAATTATAAAGCGTTAAAAATTAACTCTTTAAGTGAAAAAATCACCTTTATTAAATGTTGTTGTAAATGTTTCTAAGAACGTTGCCGTTTAAAGCGGGTGCAAAAATAAACACAAATATCTAACTTCCTACTCTTTTTTGAAAATAAATGAATTATTTTTACGTTAATTCCTTAACTGCATTTAACCAGTTAATTAGGTATGAAAAAAATCTGGTTTTCATAAGTAAACCAGACTTTTATTTATATAAATTGTAATATTTAATGTTTTTTACTTCAAGAATCGAAAATCTTTACCCAAATATACAGCAGATTCACCAAGAATTTCTTCAATTCGTAATAGTTGGTTATATTTTGCAATTCTGTCAGATCGACTAGCGGAACCTGTTTTTATTAAGCCTGTGTTTAAAGCAACAGCTAAATCGGCAATTGTTACATCTTCTGTTTCTCCCGAACGATGACTGATTACAGAAGTGTATCCATTTCTTGTTGCCATTTCAACGGCATCTATGGTTTCTGTTAAAGTTCCAATTTGATTTACCTTAATTAATATTGAATTAGCAATACCTTTATCAATACCTTTTGAAAGTCGTTCAGTGTTGGTAACAAAAAGATCATCACCCATAATTTGTATTTTGTCGCCCATTCTGTCAGTCATCATTTTCCATCCATCCCAGTCATCTTCATCCATTCCATCTTCAATTGAAATAATTGGATACTTCTTTACCCAGTTGTCCCAATAATCTACCATTTCAGCAGGCGTAAGTTTGTCGCCTGTTGACCATTTCATATGATAAACATTTTCTTCCTTCAGGTAATACTCTGAGGAAGCAGGATCAAGAGCTATAAAAATATCTTCGCCCGGTTTGTAACCTGCTTTTTCAATTGCCTGCATAACTACCTGAACTGCTTCTTCATTTGATTTCAGATTGGGTGCAAAACCACCTTCGTCTCCAACATTGGTTGAATAGCCCGCCTTTTTGAGAACAGCTTTTAGATTATGAAATACTTCAGTTCCCATTTGAATCGCCTGGCTAAAAGTTTTAGCACCAACAGGCATTATCATAAATTCCTGAAAATCTATTGAATTATCGGCATGTGAACCACCATTAAGTATGTTCATCATTGGAATTGGCAATGTTTTGGCATTTACACCTCCAATATATCTAAAAAGGTATTGATTAGTTTCTTGTGCAGCAGCATAGGCGACAGCAAGAGAAACACCAAGAATTGCATTTGCGCCTAATTTTGCTTTATTGGGAGTGCCATCAATCTCAAGCATTCGCTTGTCGATTTCTGTTTGATCACTTACGTAAAAGCCTTGTAGTTCTTCTGCAATTATATCGTTTACATTTTGAACTGCTTTTAATACACCTTTGCCTAAGTATGTTTTCTTGTCGCCATCTCTAAGTTCAACAGCTTCGTGTACTCCTGTTGAAGCTCCTGAAGGAACAGCGGCACGGCCAATAACTCCATTACTTGTGTATACGTCAACTTCTATAGTTGGATTTCCCCTTGAATCGAGGATTTGTCTTGCATGAATATTTGATATCTGACTCATTAGTTTATGTGTTTAAAAATTTTAAACAAAAATACTCAAAAAGACTAAACTGTTGTAAACATTGGCTATAGGTTTTAATTTTTATGCAATACTCAGTCTATTCTTCAAATGAAATGCAGTATTGAAACGTTTGCAGGAAAATAAACTTAGTTTTATAGAATGAATTTAAATTATTTTAGAATAGAAACCTCAAATTTTACTGCATAAAAAAAGGGTGGTCAACAATGCTGACCACCCTTTTTTTTTACTTAAAAACCAAGCTTATTTTTCCTTCTCTTCAGTACCTTCTTCTGTCTTGGCTTCAGTTTCTTTTGCAACTTCTGCTTTAGGCTCTTCTGCTTTTTCAGCAGTTTCCTTTACTTCTTCTACAGCTACAGTTTCAGCCACTGCTTCAACATTTTTCTTAGCACCACCACGACGGCGACGAGTTGTCTTCTTTGCAGCTTTCTTTTCGGTAAGTAGCAATTCGTTATAGTCAACTAGTTCGATCATTGCCATTTCAGCATTGTCGCCCTGGCGCGTACCTAACTTTATAATTCTTGTGTAACCACCTGGACGGTCAGCAATTTTACCCGAAATGTTTCTGAACAACTCGGTAATTGCATATTTGTCGCGCAAATAACTAAATACTACCCTACGTGAGTGAGTTGTATCTTCTTTAGCTTTAGTTAGCAAAGGTTCAACGTATGAACGAAGTGCTTTGGCCTTGGCAACAGTGGTAGTGATTCTTTTATGTAAAATCAGGGATGTAGCCATGTTTGAAAGCATTGCTTTGCGATGCGATGTGGTTCTTCCCAGATGATTAAAACTCTTTCTATGTCTCATCTCTATTTATTCCTTATCTAATTTATACTTAGCTGTATTCATCCCAAACTCTAATCCTTTTATATCAACTAGTTGATCGAGTTCGTTAAGCGATTTCTTACCAAAATTTCTGAACTTAAGAAGATCATTTCTGTTGTAAGAAACTAACTCACCCAATGTTTCTACATCTGCAGCCTTTAGGCAGTTTAATGCCCTAACTGAAAGATCCATGTCAACTAATTTTGTTTTCAGCAGTTGACGAACATGAAGAGTATTTTCGTCAAATTCTTCTGTTATTGATTTTTCTTCCCTTTCAAGTGTAATTTTCTCATCTGAGAAAAGCATGAAATGGTGAATTAGGATTTTAGCAGCTTCCTGTAATGCATCTTTTGGATGAATTGATCCATCGGTATCGAGTTCAATAACTAACTTTTCGTAGTCAGTTTTTTGTTCTACCCTATAGTTTTCAATGTGAAATTTCACATTTTTAATTGGGGTGTGAATTGAGTCGATAGCAACAGTACCTACATTTGCATTGGGGTCTTGGTTTTCTTCTGCAGGAACATAGCCTCTTCCTTTCGAGACAGTAATTTCCATACTAAGTTTAACCGATGGCTCAAGTTTGCAAATCAGTTCTTCAGGGTTTAAAACCTGAAAAACAGAAAGGAACTTATTTATGTCACCTGCTTTAAACTCTTCCTGATCACCAATAACAATATTTACTTTTTCGGTGCTTTCACCTTGAATTTGTTGTTTGAAACGAATTTTTTTAAGATTGAGAACAATCTCTGTAACGTCTTCAACAACACCTTCTACAGTTGAAAATTCGTGGACAACACCATCTATTTTTACATTAGTAATGGCAAATCCTTCCAGAGAGGAAAGTAAAATCCTTCTGAGGGCATTGCCAATGGTCATACCAAAACCTGGTTCCAACGGACGAAATTCAAAAGATCCTTTGAAATCACTTGCTTCGTTCATTATTACCTTATCAGGTTTTTGAAATGCTAAAATTGCCATAGTTATTGTTTAAGTTATGTGTTTTAAAAATTTCAAAAAAATACTACTTCGAGTACAATTCAACAATTAATTGCTCTTGTATATTTTCAGGTATTTCCTCGCGAGGAGGCATATTCAGGAATTTACCCTGAAACTTTTCAGAATCCCATTCTAACCATGAGAAACTTTTTCCTTGCGTACTAAGTGACTCAGTAATTACAAATAGGCTTTTTGATTTTTCTCGTACACCTATAACATCACCAGCTTTTAAAGTATAAGATGGAATGTTAACCAGACCTCCGTTTACAGTAATATGACGGTGTAGCACAAGTTGGCGTGCACCTGCCCTTGAAGGCGAAATGCCTAAACGGAAAACAACATTATCTAAACGTGATTCGATAAGTTGGAGTAAGTTTTCACCAGTAATACCTTTTCTTCTTGAGGCTTCTTTAAATATATTACGGAATTGTTTTTCAAGAATTCCATAGGTATATTTTGCTTTTTGTTTAGCCTGAAGCTGGATACCGTACTCAGAAGTTTTTCTTCTTCTAGAATTTCCATGCTGCCCCGGAGGATAGTTTTTTTTATCTAATGCTTTATCAGGTCCAAAAATAGGTTCCCTGAACTTTCTTGCTATCTTGGACTTTGGGCCAATATATCTTGCCATAACTAATTATTTTGTCGATTAAATTTGATCGCTTATTTAGACTCTTCTTCTTTTTGGAGGACGACATCCGTTGTGAGGCATTGGGGTAACGTCAATTATCTCAGTAACTACAATACCTGCTGAATGGATAGTTCTCATTGCTGATTCGCGTCCTGCTCCAGGCCCTTTTACATAAGCCTTTACTTTACGCAGACCCTGGTCATAAGCAACTTTAGAGCAATCTTCGGCTGCCATTTGAGCAGCGTAAGGAGTGTTCTTTTTTGAGCCTCTAAACCCCATCTTTCCTGATGATGACCATGATATAACCTGGCCTTCTTCGTTTGTAAGCGAAATAATAATGTTATTAAATGAAGCTTTAATAAAAGCCTTTCCCACAGGGGATACTTTAACAACTCTTTTTTTTGTACTTCTGGTCCTTTTTGCCATTTTACTATTTTCTATACTAGGAAATATTATTTACTATTTAGTCACCTTCTTCTTGTTGGCAACAGTCTTCTTACGTCCTTTTCGTGTACGTGCATTGTTTTTAGTAGTCTGCCCTCTTAAAGGAAGACCAATACGATGCCTGATACCTCGGTAAGTTCCAATGTCCATCAATCTCTTGATATTCATTTGAGTTTCTGAACGAAGTTCGCCTTCTACAGTAAACGAATCTCCAATAACGGTACGAATAGCATTTTGCTCATCGTCAGTCCAATCCTGAACTTTTTTGTTAAAGTCAATTCCTGCAGTTTCAAGAATTTTTTGAGCGGCACTTCGGCCTACTCCATAAATATAGGTTAAACCTATTTCCCCACGTTTGTTATTCGGGATATCTACTCCAGCAATTCTAGCCATAATAATATCTTAATTTATTTATTAACCCTGACGTTGTTTAAACTTGGGATTCTTTTTATTAATAATGTATAACCTTCCTTTGCGACGAACTATTTTGTCTTCAGGAGTTCTTTTTTTAATAGATGCTCTTATTTTCATCTTAAGCAGATTTATTTATTTATATCTGAATGTTATTCTACCTTTTGTTAAATCGTATGGCGACATTTCAAGTTTCACCCTGTCGCCAGGTAATATTTTAATGTAATGCATTCTCATTTTTCCTGAAATGTGAGCCACAATTATGTGACCATTTTCAAGTTCAACGCGGAACATTGCATTGCCCAGAGACTCAATTACTGTACCATCTTGTTCTATTGACTGCTGTTTAGCCATATTTAATTATTTATTATTTAAAACTTCTTCAATATAATCAAAAGTTGACAAAATGTCTGCTTTTCCATTCCTTATTGCCACGTCGTGTTCGAAGTGAGCAGAAGGCTTTGAATCGGCAGTTTTGATTGTCCATCCATCATTGTCTTGAACAACCTCTTTTACACCCAGATTAATCATTGGCTCAATTGCCAAACACATTCCGGATTTTAGTTTAATCCCTGATCCTCTTCTTCCATAGTTTGGAACCTCGGGTTTTTCGTGTAGGTTTCTTCCTACCCCGTGTCCAACTAAATCTCTGACAACTGAATAACCAAATCCTTCAACATACGACTGTATTGCATGACCAATATCTCCAATTCTTTTTCCGCTTATTGCTTGCTCAATTGCAAGGTACAACGACTCTTTTGTTCGTTGTATAAGCAGTAAGTGTTCTTCTTTTACACTGCCCACAGCAAAGGTATATGCCGAGTCGCCATAAAATCCATTCATTATGGTTCCACAATCAATTGAGACTACATCGCCATCAATTAGTTCGCGGTCGCCGGGAATTCCATGTACTACTTCCTCATTAACTGAGATACATAGTGTGGCAGGAAATCCGCCATAGCCTTTAAATCCTGGAACCGCTCCATGGTCCCTAATAAATTCTTCGGCTATTGCATCAAGTTCAATTGTTTTGATGCCCGGTTTTATGACTTTGGCTACTTCCGCCAGAGTTTTTCCAACAAGTAAAGAACTTTGTCTTTGTATTTCTATTTCTTCGTCTGATTTATATTGTATCATTTCTGACGAATTAAGTTTACATGCTAAATGCAGATGAAGTTCTACCTTTAATGCGTCCCGATTTTGTTAGTCCATCGTAATGGCGCATTAGTAGATAACTTTCAATTTGCTGAAGTGTGTCGAGAACAACCCCAACCAAAATCAGCAATGATGTGCCACCATAAAACTGGGCGAACCCACTGTTAACACCTGCAATCATAGCAAATGCTGGTAAGATGGCTACAACTCCCAGGAATATTGATCCAGGAAGAGTAATTCTAGATAAAATATTGTCAAGATATTCAGCAGTCTTCTTACCTGGTTTTACTCCAGGGATAAAACCACCGTTTTTCTTGAGGTCGTCAGCCATTTGATTTGGATTAATTGTAATGGCTGTGTAGAAGTAGGTAAACAGTATAATCATAACAAAGAAAGTAAAATTATATGTAAACCCTGTGAAGTCAGTAAAAGCAGATGCAATTCCTGTCATCATCTCAGAATCGGAAAAACCAACTAAGGTGATAGGTAAAAACATAATTGCCTGAGCAAAGATAATTGGCATTACTCCTGCTGAGTTTACTTTAAGTGGAAGATACTGACGTACACCACCGTATTGTTTGTTACCAACTATTCTTTTCGCATATTGAACAGGTACTTTTCGGGTTCCCTGAACAAGAGCAATTGTAAACAGTATTACCATTACCAGTATCACAAGTTCGAGTAGGAAATAGACAAGTCCACCACCTTGCTCTTCAACTTTAGAAATAAATTCACCAAATAATGCAAATGGCAGACGGGCAATAATACCTATCATAATGATAAGTGAGATACCGTTACCAATTCCTTTGTCGGTAATTTTTTCACCAAGCCACATTACAAACAGAGTACCCGCAATGAGTATTACTGTTGACGAAACCCAGAAGAATAAACTTGGGCTTGTAATGGCAGGGTTGAAAGGGGTGATAGCCTCAGACGGTAATTGCGAAACTAGGTTTGCAATATAACTAGGAGCCTGAAGGCCAACTATTACTACAGTAAGGTATCGTGTTATCTGATTGATCTTACGTCTGCCGCTTTCACCTTCTCTTTGCAAGCGTTGGAAGAATGGTATTGCCATTCCTAACAATTGTATTACAATTGATGCTGAGATATAAGGCATAATTCCCAATGCAAATATCGATGCATTAGAAAATGCACCTCCTGAGAACATGTTCAATAATCCCAATAACCCATCGCTGGTTTGATTTTGAAGGTTTGAGAGCATTCCTGGGTCAACACCCGGAATAACTACATACGATCCTAACCTATAGATAAGTAATATACCCAAGGTATAGAGAATACGATTACGTAGTTCCTCAATTTTATTAATATTCCTTATGGTTTCTATTAACTTCTTCATTAAGATTTAGATTTTTGTGGCTTTACCTCCCTTAGATTCAATGGCTTCGGTTGCTGATTTTGAGAATGCATGAGCACTAACTTCAACTGTTGCTGTAAGTTCGCCCGTTCCTAAAATTTTAATCAACTCTTTTTTATTTACCAGTCCATTTTCAATAAAAACTTCCGGTGTGAAAGATGTAATTTTCTTTTCATCGGCCATTTTCTGAATAACTTGTATGTTTATACCGTGATATTCTTTACGGTTAATATTTTTGAAACCAAACTTAGGTACTCTACGGTACAATGGCATCTGCCCACCTTCAAAACCGAGTTTTCTTTTGTATCCCGATCTTGATTGTGCACCTTTATGACCTTTGGTGGCTGTATCGCCATGTCCAGAACCCTCACCTCGTCCGATGCGTTTTCTGTTTTTTGTAGAACCCTCTGCAGGTTTAAGATTACTTAAATCCATTGTATAATATTTTTAAATTTCTTCAACCTTCACTAGGTGATTGACTTTATGAATCATACCCAAAACCTGAGGTGTTGCCTCATGTTCAACTGGCTGATTTAATTTCTTTATGCCAAGTGCTTCAATTGTCCTTTTCTGACGAACAGGCCTATTAATTGCACTTATTATTTGTGTGACTTTTAATTTCTTCATTTCTCTTTCGTATTATCCGTTAAATACTGTATCGAGTTCCACACCGCGAATTTCAGCCACTGTATAAGGGTCTCTCATTTTAGTAAGTGCATCAATTGTAGCTTTTACAACTGAGTGTGGATTTGATGAACCTTTTGATTTAGCAAGAACATCTTTAACACCAACACTTTCCAAAACAGCGCGCATTGCTCCACCGGCAATAACACCAGTACCCGGTGTTGCTGGTTTAATAAAAACTCTAGCTCCACTATACTTTCCAGTTTGTTCGTGAGGAAGTGTACCCTTCAACACTGGAACTTTTATAAGGTGTTTCTTAGCATCATCAATACCTTTTGCAATGGCAGCAGTTACTTCTTTTGCTTTTCCAAGACCGTGGCCTACTACACCATTTTCGTTACCAACAACAACGATTGCCGAAAAACTGAATGTACGACCACCTTTTGTTACTTTGGTTACTCTTTGAATGCTTACCAGTCTATCTTTAAATTCGATTTCACTGGATTTAACACGTTTTACGTTTGCGTTTGACATTTTCCTTAAAATTTAAGTCCTTCTTCCCTGGCAGCTTCAGCAAGTGATTTTACTCTGCCGTGATATAAATAACCGTTTCTATCAAAAACAACACTTTCGATGCCTTTGTCTTTTGCTTTTTTTGCAACAAGTTTGCCAACCTCTTTTGCCTGGTCAATCTTGTTAACTTTAGCATCTTGTAGTTCTTTTTCTGATGAAGAAGCCGATACTAAAGTTTGGCCGTTAGCATCATCAATCAATTGAACATAAATTTGCTTATTGCTTCTGAATACGCTCATTCGTGGCCTAACAGATGTTCCGCTAACAATCTTTCTGATTCTTTGCTTAATCCTAAGCCTGCGATATTCCTTTTTATTTTTTATTCCCATTTTATTCAGGTTTTCCTGTTTAAACAGATTATCTTAATTATTTAGCAGCAGTTTTGCCGTCTTTTCTCCTAAGTTCTTCGCCCTGGTACTTAATGCCTTTTCCTTTATACGGCTCCGGTTTACGTAACGACCTTATTTTTGCAGCCACCTGACCAATAAGTTGTTTGTCGTTCGACTTAAGTTTGATAAGTGGGTTTTTACCCCTTTCAGTTACTGTTTCAATTTTAACTTCCACAGGTAATTCCATGAAGATATGGTGTGAGTAACCTAAGGACAAGTCAAGCAATTGGCCTTTGGCATCGGCTTTGTAACCAACACCAACCAGTTCTTGAATAATTTCGTATCCTTCAGTAACACCTACAACCATATTCATAATCAATGATCTGTACAGACCATGTTTAGATTTGTGATTTTTGCTTTCAGTGCTACGTTCTAATTTAATCTCACCATCATCAACACTTACACTAATTGCAGGGTCAACAAGTTGCTCAAGTTCCCCTAGTTTTCCTTTTACAGTAACACGGTTAGTATCGCTAACTTTAATTTCAACACCTTCCGGAATTGCTATTGGTAATTTTCCTATTCTCGACATTGATCTTTCTCCTGTTTTTTTAACTTACATAACAAATTACTTCGCCACCTACATTCAATTTACGGGCTTCTTTGTCGGTGATAACACCTTTTGATGTTGACAATACTGCAACACCAAGTCCGTTCAATACTCTGGGAAGTTCGTTTGAATTAACGTATTTACGCAAACCTGGTGTAGATATGCGTTTAAGTTCTCTGATAGCCGGAATTTTTGATACCGGATGATACTTAAGGGCTATTTTAATAGTTCCTTGAGCGGTTTTATCTTCGAACTTATAGTTCAAAATATATCCTTTTTCAAAAAGAATCTTAGTGATGTCTTTTCTTAAGTTGGAAGCAGGAACTTCTACCATGCGGTGATTAGCTGCTACGGCATTCCTGATTCTCGTTAAATAGTCTGCTATTGGATCGGTAATCATCTTATTACTTTCTTTTATTAATTAAAAATTACCAACTGGTTTTTTTGATTCCGGGGATAAGGCCGTTCAAAGCCATTTCGCGGAAGTTGATACGTGAAACACCAAATTGTCTCATATAACCTTTTGGCCTGCCTGAAAGTGCGCAACGATTGTGCAAACGCACTGGTGATGCATTTTTTGGCAGTTTCTGCAAGCCCTCGTAGTCACCTGCTTCAAGCAGTGCAGCACGTTTGGCAGCATATTTTTCAACCATTTTTTGTCTTTTGCGCTCACGCGCCTTCATCGACTCTTTTGCCATGATTATTTAATTTTTTTTTGGTTTTTAAACGGCATTCCAAATTCTTTAAGTAGCGATAAAGCTTCTTTGTCAGAATTAGCGGTTGTAACAATTGTTATGTCCATACCATTAATCTTATTTACTTTGTCAAGATTGATTTCGGGAAAAATAATCTGCTCTGGTATTCCGAAGGTATAGTTTCCACGTCCATCAAAACCTTTGTCGTTAATTCCACGAAAGTCTCTAACCCTTGGTAGGGCAACTGAAATCAATCTGTCAAGAAATTCATACATTTTCTCTCCCCTAAGTGTAACACGTACACCAATAGGGCTGCCTTTACGTAACTTAAAGTTAGAAATGTCCTTTTTAGAAACTGTAGGAACTGCTTTCTGTCCTGTAATAGAAGTCATCTCAGCAATTGCTGTATCAATAAGTTTCTTGTCAGTCAACGCATCGCCTATACCCTGGTTAATTGAAATCTTCACCAATTTTGGTACCTGCATTACAGTTTTATAACCAAATTGCTTGGTTAACTCAGGAATTACTTCTTCCTGAAACATTTTATTTAATCTCGGTTGATATCCCATTATTTGATTACCTCCCCTGATTTTTTTGAAAAACGAACTGTTTTTCCTGTTTTTTCATCTTTTCTTTTTCCAATTCTGGTTGGTTTTCCAGTAGCATCAATTAGCATTAGGTTTGAAATATCAACAGCAGCTTCCTGCTTTACTATTCCACCTTTTGGATTATCTGCATTTGGCTTAGTGTGTTTTGAAATTAAATTCACACTTTCAACAATGGCTCTGCCTTTATCTTTGTTAACAACAAGAACTCTTCCTGATTGTCCTTTGCTGTTACCGGCAATTACCATCACGTTGTCGCCTTTTTTTATGTTCAATTTAGTCATAAAAAATCTTTTTTAAAGCACTTCGGGTGCAAGTGATACAATTTTCATATACTGCTTATCGCGAAGTTCGCGAGCAACAGGTCCGAAGATACGTGTGCCAATCATTTCTCCACCTTCGTTGAGCAAAACAATTGCATTGTCGTCGAAACGTATATAAGAGCCATCATTTCTTCTGACTTCTTTTCTAGTTCTTACTACAACACCTTTTGTTACAGTTCCTTTTTTTATGTTTCCTGAAGGCAGGGCACTTTTTACAGAAACTACGATTTGGTCACCTATGTGAGCATAACGTTTTTTTGTACCGCCCAATACCCTGATGCAAAGCACCTCTTTAGCACCACTGTTGTCTGCAACAGCAAGTCTTGATTCTTGTTGTATCATGGTTATTTAGCTCTTTCAATTATTTCTACTAGTCTCCAATTTTTACTTTTACTCAATGGTTTGGTTTCCATTATGCGAACAGTGTCGCCAACATTGCAATCGTTGTTTTCATCGTGAGCAACAAAAGTGTTGGTCTTTTTAATGAATTTCCCGTACATACGATGTTTAAACGTACGAACTATCTCAACAATAATGGATTTATCCATTTTATTGCTAACAACAATCCCTGTTCTTTCTTTTCTGAGGTTTCTTTTTTCCATCACCTGATTACTTATTATTTTTTTCTTCAAGGATTCTTTTTCTCAACTCGGTTTCCAGTCTGGCAATTGTTCTTTTGTTATCCTTAATTTGATGAGGATTCTCCAGAGGGGAAACTGCGTGATTTAATTTTAAACGCACTAGGTGCTTTTTTTCTTCTTCAAGCCTGTCCTTAATATCGGCTGTGCTGAGTTCTTTTACTACTTCCTGTTTCATCATCTAATATTTTAAGCAGTGTAATCTCTTCTTACAATAAATTTGGTGCCAACAGGCAGTTTTTGTGCTGCTAAGCGCATTGCTTCTTTGGCAATATCTAATGGTACACCTTCTGCTTCGAAAAGAATACGGCCTGGTGTAACACGTGCTACAAAATATTCAGGAGCACCTTTACCTTTACCCATCCTTACTTCGGCTGGCTTTTTGGTAACAGGTTTGTCGGGGAATATTCTAATCCAAAGTTGGCCTTCACGCTTCATCTTACGAGTAACAGCCTGACGGGCAGCCTCAATTTGACGCGAAGTTAGCCAGCCTTCATCTAAAGTTTTCATTCCAAATGATCCAAAGGCAAGTTGGTGTCCCCTTTGGGAATTACCTTTCATCTTTCCTTTTTGCTGCTTCCTGTATTTTGTCCTCTTAGGTTGTAACATCCTATTCTAAAATTTAACAATTACAATTTAAATTATCTTCTTCTTCCTCTTGGTCGTCCACCACCTTTATGGCCTGCATTGTCTCTCGACTTGCTTCCGCCAATAGTTGTTGGTACCAGTTCAGGTTTTCCGTAAATTTCACCTTTGAAGATCCATACTTTAATACCAATTCTACCATAGGTTGTATGTGCTTCAACAAGTGAATAATCAATATTGGCACGAAGAGTATGCAAGGGAACACGTCCCTCTTTATACTGCTCTGTACGAGCCATTTCTGCTCCACCAACTCTTCCTGAAATAAGAACCTTAATGCCTTCTGCACCAAGCCTCATTGTTGAGGCAATTGATGTTTTAATTGCGCGGCGGAAAGATACTCTTCCCTCAATTTGCCTTGCAATAGTATTTGCAACAAGATTAGCATCCAACTCAGGTCTTTTAATCTCTGAAATGTTAATCTGTACTTCTTTTCCAGTAAGTTTTTTTAACTCTTCCTTAAGTTTGTCAACTTCCTGTCCACCTTTTCCGATTATAATTCCCGGACGGGCAGTATGAATAGTAACAGTAACAAGTTTAAGTGTCCTCTCAATCTGTATTTTGGAAACTCCTGCTTTTGATAGACGTGCATTCAGATATTTTCTGATTTTATCATCTTCTACTAATTTAGAAGAAAAATCTTTGCCGCCATACCAGTATGAGTCCCATCCTCTGATGATACCTAACCTGAGTCCTATTGGATTAGTCTTTTGTCCCATTCTTATATTACTTAATAATTATTATTCGCTTTTAGCTGTTTCGTTAACCTCTTCAACTGCTTCTTTTACCAAGCGGTTGCCAAGAGTAAGGGTAACATGATTTGATCTTTTTCTGATACGGTGAGCCCTTCCTTGTGGGGCTGGTTGAATACGTTTAAGCATTCTGCCACTGTCAACCATTATTTCTTTAACAAATAATTGGTTATCTTCAATTCTTTCACCTTCATTTTTCACTTCCCAGTTGGCAATTGCTGAACGCAATAGTTTGTAAACACGTCCTGATGCCTCCTTTGGTGAGTGTTGTAGCATTCCAAGAGCAAGTTCAACATCAATACCTCTGATCATATCGGCTACAAGCCTCATTTTTCTAGGCGACGTTGGTACATTGCGCAAACGAGCTATGTATTGTGTTTTACGTGCTTCTTTTCTTATTTCTGCACTATTATGTTTTCTCGATCCCATTGTTGTGGCTCTTTATTTATTTACCTATCTTTTTTACCAGCGTGACCTCTAAATTGTCGTGTTGGTGCAAATTCACCAAGTTTGTGTCCTACCATATTTTCGGTAACATAAACAGGGATGAATTTATTTCCGTTATGTACGGCTATAGTTTGCCCAACAAAATCAGGAGAAATCATTGATGCTCTTGACCATGTTTTAATCACAGTTTTTTTTCCTGAATCAACATTGGTCATAACCTTTTTTTCAAGTTTAATATCAATGTAAGGTCCTTTTTTTAACGAACGGCTCATATTAATTCTTTAGTTTATCGTTCAACTATTTCTTTCTTCTATCAATGATGTACTTATTCGAAGCCTTAGTCTTCGACCTGGTTCTGTAACCTTTAGCCGGCAAACCTTTACGTGATCGTGGATGACCACCAGAGGCTCTACCTTCACCACCACCCATTGGGTGATCAACAGGGTTCATGGCTACACCACGTACTCTTGGACGGCGTCCTAACCAACGGCTACGACCAGCTTTACCAGAAACTTCAAGTTGATGGTCGGCATTTGATACCATACCTACAGTTGCTTTACATGTTTGTAAAACCAACCTTGTTTCACCTGATGGTAATTTGATTACAGCAAATTTCCCCTCTCTGGTCATAAGTTGAGCGTAAGAACCAGCACTACGTGCCATCTTTGCACCCTGACCTGGACGAAGTTCAATATTGTGAATTACGGTACCGAAAGGTACTTCGCTTAGATACAAGGAGTTTCCCACGTCAGGTGTAACACCTTTTCCTGAGTTTATCTCTTGACCTACTTGCAGACCCTTTGGTGCAATAATATACCTTTTTTCACCGTCTTTGTAGAATACTAAAGCAATCCTTGCAGTACGATTTGGATCATACTCAATTGTCTTTACAATTCCCGGAACGCCTTCTTTGTCCCTTTTAAAGTCAATGATTCTATACTTCTGTTTGTGTCCACCACCAATGTTGCGGATGGTCATTCTACCTTCACTGTTACGTCCACCTGAACGTTTCTTAGGTACTAACAAACTTTTTTCAGGTGTGCTGGAAGTAATATCTTTGTAGTCGCTTATTACTTTAAAGCGCTGACCTGGTGTTGTTGGTTTATATTTTTTTAGTGCCATTGTTCTCTCCTAAATGTTGCTAAAGAAATCAATACTATCTCCTTCAGCAATAGTTACAATTGCTTTTTTTGTACTCTTGGTTCTTCCGGAAACTGTTCCTGATTTTGTAAATCGTTGCTTTCTTTTTCCAGAATAGTTCATTGTATTTACTGACAATACCTGAACGCCGTAGAACTCTTCAACCTCAGTTTTAATCTGGATCTTATTGGCATTTCTGTCAACTAAAAACCCATACTGGTTGAGGCTTTCACCTTTAGCAGTCATCTTCTCAGTAATTACTGGTTTTAATAATACGCTCATTATCTTTCAGTTTTATTTGTTAGAAAAAAGTTCTTTAATTGCTTTCAACGAACTTTCTACTAATAATATCTTGTTAGCGTTTAAAATTTCGTAAGTGTTTATATCTTCAGCCTGAACAATCTTAGCACCCTTAATATTACGTGACGCTAAAATAAGGTTAGAATCTCCTTCGCTTAAAACTATAAGGGCTTTTTTGCCGCTAAGTTCGAAGTTGTTTAAAAATGTAATAAACTCTTTTGTTTTTGGAGTTTCAATTTTAAAATCTTCTACAATAACAATATCTTTGTTATTTGCTCTGTGAGAAAGTGCTGACTTGCGAGCAAGTCTTTTTACCTTTTTGTTAAGTTTGAAATAGTAGTCGCGTGGGTGTGGGCCAAATACTCTACCACCACCTCTGAAAAGAGGGTTTTTGATATCTCCTGCACGTGCAGTACCAGTTCCCTTTTGTCTTTTTATCTTGCGTCGGCTACCTGTAACATCACTTCTCTCTCTGGTATCGTGAGTTCCCTGACGTTGATTAGCCATATACTGTTTAGTATCAAGATAAATGGCATGATCATTTGGCTCAATTCCGAAAATTGATTTGTCAAGTTTCACCTTCTTTGATGTAGCTTCGCCACTGATATTATGAACTTTTAACTCCATCTTTCTATCTTTACATATGAATTATTTGGACCAGGAACAGCTCCTTTAACTACAAGAAGATTCTTCTCTGGAACAATTTTTACTATTTCAAGGTTAATCAACTTTACCTTGTTGCCACCTGTTCGGCCTGCCATGCGCATTCCTTTGAATACCCTTGAAGGATAAGATGATGCACCAATTGAACCTGGGGCACGTAGTCTGTTATGCTGACCATGTGTTGCATCGTTTACTCCTTTAAAGTTGTAGCGTTTTACTACACCTTGAAAACCTTTACCTTTGCTTGTGCCAACAACGTCAACAAATTCACCTTCTTTAAAAACATCAACAGAAACAGTTTCACCATATTTCTTTTGCTCTTCAAAACGTGTAAATTCAGCTAAAAACTTTTTAGGGGTTGTTTTAGCATTGGCAAAATGTCCCTTTAAGGCAGCAGTGGTATGCTTTTCCTTTTTCTCTTCGAAACCCAACTGAATGGCAGAATAACCATCTTTTTCCTTAGTGCGGACTTGGGTAACAATACATGGGCCTGCTTCAATAACGGTACATGGGATGTTCTTCCCATCAGCGTTAAATATACTGGTCATGCCTATTTTTTTTCCTAATATTCCTGACATTTCTACTAATCTTTAAGCCGTTAGTGTTATACTTTAATTTCAACTTCAACACCACTTGGCAGTTCTAGCCTCATTAGTGCATCAATTGTTTTTGATGTTGAGTTGTAAACATCCATTAGCCTTTTGAAAGTACTTAGTTCAAATTGCTCTCTCGCTGTTTTGTTAACGAAAGTTGAACGGTTTACTGTAAAAACTTTTTTATGTGTTGGCAATGGTATTGGTCCGCTTACAACTGCCCCTGTCGATTTAACCGATTTGGCGATCTTTTCAGCTGATTTATCAACCAGGTTGTGATCATACGACTTTAATTTAATTCTAATTCTTTGGCTCACCTTATATATAGTTTAGCTAATTATTCCTTTTATCTCTTTGATTACCTCTTCGGAGATGCCCTTAGGCGCAATCTCGTAAGATTTAAATTCCATGCTTGATGTTCCCCTGCCAGATGTAATAGTCCTTAAGGTTGTTACATAACCAAACATTTCAGAAAGTGGTACAGCTGCTTTTATTACCTGAACACCTACTTTTGCAGTAACGCTCTCAAGTATTGCTCTCCTTCTGTTTAAGTCTCCCGTAACATCACCTAAGTAATCGTCAGGAGTTACTATTTCAACTTTCATTACCGGTTCAAGTAGTTTTGCTTTTGCCTTTTTTGCAGCATCCCTAAAACCAACTTTTGCAGCTAATTCAAAGGATAACTGATCGGAGTCAACAGGGTGGAAAGAACCATCAAAAAGTCTTACTCTCATACTGACGACAGGAAACCCGGCTAGAACACCATTTTGCATAGCAAGTTCAAAGCCTTTTTTAATAGATGGGATAAATTCCTTTGGAATAGAACCACCTTTTATTTCATCTACAAACTCAAGACCTTCGCCTTCTGCAAGTCTAGGTCCAATTTCAAATTGAATATTTGCAAATTTACCACGACCACCAGTTTGTTTCTTATAAACTTCTTTATGTTCAATCGTTGATGTAATTGTTTCTTTGTAAGAAACTTGTGGTTGACCAATATTACATTCTATGTTAAACTCCCTCTTAAGGCGGTCAACTAAAATGTCAAGGTGAAGTTCACCCATACCAGAAATAATGGTTTGTCCCGAATTTTCATCGGTACGAACCTTGAATGTAGGATCTTCTTCAGCCAGTTTGGCTAATGCCAACGACATTTTATCAATATCTTTCTGAGTTTTAGGCTCAATGGCAATACTGATTACAGGCTCCGGAAACGTGATAGATTCAAGAATAATTGGAGCTTTCAATTCAGTAAGAGTATCGCCTGTACGTATTGTTTTAAAACCAACTGCTGCTCCAATATCACCAGCTTCAATCTGATCTAAAGGTTCTTGCTTGTTGGCATGCATCTGCATAATACGACTAATTCTTTCCTTTTTACCGGTTGATACATTCAAAATGTAAGAGCCTGCTTTTAATGTTCCAGAGTAAACTCTGAAAAAGCAAAGACGTCCAACAAATGGGTCGGTAGCAATTTTAAATGCTAAAGCACTAAATTTATCATTAGGATCAGCTGAGCGATATTCTGTTTCTTCTGTTTTCGGATTGATTCCTTCAACATCTTCAATATCGAGTGGGCTGGGTAAAAATTCAATAATTGCATTCAATAACATTTGAACACCTTTATTTTTGAATGCAGAACCACACATAACAGGGGTGATACTCATATTCAAAGTAGAAGTTCTGATTACGTCAATCATTTCTTCTTCAGTTATTGAATTAGGATCATCCATGAACTTCTCAAGTAGGTCGTCACTTTCTTCAGCAACACCTTCAATGAGTTTCATTCTGTATTTTTTAGCATCTTCTTTTAGGTCTTCAGGTACAGGAATTTCTCTAATGATAACACCATTATCTTCCTCGTCCCAAACAAATGCTTTATTTTTAACTAAATCAACAACTCCACGGAAACCTATTTCAGCACCTATTGGAATTTGAATTGGTACAGGGTTAGCACCAAGTTTTTCTTTAATTTGGTCAATTACACCAAAAAAGTCAGCGCCCGAACGATCCATCTTATTTACGAAACTAATACGGGGTACTTTATATTTATTTGCTTGTCTCCAAACTGTTTCACTTTGTGGCTCAACACCACCAACAGCACAAAACAAAGCAACAGCACCATCAAGAACCCTTAATGAACGTTCAACCTCAACAGTGAAGTCAACGTGACCAGGGGTGTCGATAATGTTTATTTTATGTCTTTTATTGAATAGATCCCAAAAAACTGTAGTGGCAGCAGATGTGATTGTGATACCTCTTTCTTGTTCCTGAACCATCCAGTCCATAGTAGCGCCACCTTCATGAACTTCTCCAATTTTGTAGTTCTTACCAGTGTAAAACAATATTCGTTCAGTAACTGTAGTCTTACCAGCATCTATATGCGCCATAATCCCAATGTTTCGGGTTAGGCCTAATTTGTTATTTGTATTTAATGATGACATTTGGCTATTTAGTTGACTTAGTTTTTTGGTCTAGAAACGGAAGTGAGAGAATGCTTTGTTAGCATCTGCCATTCTGTGAGTTTCTTCTTTCTTTTTAAATGCTGCACCTTCTTCTTTATAGGCTGCTACAATTTCTCCGGCAAGTTTTTCACCCATTGTTTTTTCGTGACGCTTGCGTGAAAAACCAATAAGATTCTTCATTCCAATCGACATTTTACGTCCTGAACGAATTTCAGCAGGGATTTGGAATGTTGCACCACCAATACGGCGACTACGAACCTCAACAGCAGGTGTTACTTTAGCAAGACCTTTTTTCCAAACATCAATTGGATCTTCTCCGGTCTTCTCAGCAACGATATCCATGGCATCGTAAAAAATCTTGTAAGCGATACTTTTTTTACCAGCAAGCATGATGTTGTTTACAAACTTTGTAACCAATACATCATTAAACTTTGGATCAGGAAGTATTATTCGTTTTTTTGGTTTCGCTTTTCTCATCTCTTTATATATAAAAGATTATTTTCTTTACTTATATTATTTCTTCTTAGGACGTTTAGTTCCGTATTTAGATCTTCTTTGAGTACGGCCTTCAACACCTGAAGTGTCAAGAGCTCCTCTAATAATGTGATACCTAACACCTGGTAAGTCTTTAACACGACCACCGCGAATCATTACGATTGAGTGCTCCTGCAGGTTGTGACCTTCGCCAGGAATGTAGGCATTAACCTCTTTTCCATTAGTTAATCTAACCCTTGCAACTTTACGCATTGCTGAGTTAGGTTTCTTAGGAGTGGTTGTGTAAACCCTAACGCATACACCACGACGTTGTGGACATGCATCAAGTGCTTTCGAGTTACTGGTTTCTACCAGTTTCTTACGACCTTTTCTTACTAATTGTTGTATTGTAGGCATATTGCTTTATAATTTTTTAAACTATGCTTCTCCTTTTTTTGGAGGCGCAAAAGTATAAAATATTTTAATTGAACCTCAATTAATTTTATATTTTTTTTGGAATCTTCAAAGGTGGGGTT
>Ga0164318_10001470_pt1 | contig 21008 bp, 16 predicted proteins | sample GuaBasSedimGuay9_FD_113734 | JGI IMG/M metagenome (GOLD analysis project Ga0164318, IMG submission 113734) | Subseafloor sediment microbial communities from Guaymas Basin, Gulf of California, Mexico - Guay9, Core 4571-4, 0-3 cm | ecosystem: Environmental > Aquatic > Marine > Hydrothermal vents... | reverse complement strand
TAATTTTGAATTAAAATTTTTTACAAGTTCAAGGGTTGGCAAAAATACAAGATTATGATTTTTACGGGTTTTTTTATTTTTTTTATAGATATTACTTATTTCAGAAACCAGTATAAACCTAACATTTCCTCGACACAATAGGGGAACCTGTTGATCGCATAGTTTTGCGATTTTTTCCTTTAACTTGAAAAGTCCGGGTTCAGCCGGAATCAGTTTTTCTTTAATTTCTGCAAACCATCCCGGGTGGGTAAAATCACCGGTCCCAATAACCGTTACCCCTTTTAACTGGGCTGCTATGTATAGGTTTTCAAGATCAAGGTTTTTTGCCGTTGACCTTGAAAAATGTGAATGAACATGAAAATCAGCAATAAATCTCATGGTTGGTTATAAAAGAATTTTATGTCACTTCTCCATAATTTATTGAGATGTTACCATTTTGTAGTCTAATATGTTGTTATATAAATATAAATTTAATATTAAATATAAAACAATAAGGAACAAACTCTTTATAATTTCGTGTTTTACAAATTCATAAAAACTCTTGTGAAAAAAATATAAACAGTATATATGTAATAAGTCATATACTATATATTGTATATCTTATATTATCAAAAATATCAACTTTTAGCAAACAATCAAATTTTGCTATTTAAAAATATATCTTTTAAATAACTTGTTAGTTATTAACAATTATTTTTAATTTCTTTAAAACTCGTTATTTTTATATTTTTTTCCAATTGTTGTATTTCATAATATTATACAAAAATTACTATAAAATAAAGAGCTTCAAAAGTTATTATATTTATTAACATCCTTTAATATTATAAATATTATATAATAAAGTATTAAAAGGAACTGATAATGAAATTTAAAATTAAAAAACAAGACATCGTTGATGTATTATCAAAAGTTCAAGGATTAACCGGAAGAAAAAGCAACCTGGAAATAACAACAAATATTTTAATAAATGCAATTGATTATGGCATAACTATAGTAGTTACCGATCTTGAAACAGGCTTTGAAGGACAATATCCTGCAGAAGTTGAATCACACGGAGCCATAGTTATTAATTCGAGAAAATTCTATGAGATTGTAAGAGAATTTCCGAGTGATGAAATACAAATTGATGAAATTGAAAATCACTGGATTAAAATAGGAAATAAAATAGTTGAGTATAATATTGTTGGAATGAATCCTGAGGATTTTCCTGAGACGCCATATATAGATGATGTTGAATTTTTTAATATCGATTCGGGCGCATTTAAAAATATGATAGAAAAAATGATTATTATTACAGGTTCTTCTGATGAAAAACGGGCCCATATTACGGGAATATATTTTGAAATTATTCATGAGGACGATAAAAATATAGTTCGGATGGTATCAACTGACGGCAACCGGCTTTCAAAGATCGATCAAGTTTATGAAAAGGATATCAAACTTCCGCAAGAACAAGGTATAATTATCCCAAAAAAGGGCATGAATGAAGTTGTTAAGTTTCTTGATCCTGGAGGGATGGTTCAACTGGGTATTAAAAACAATAATTTTATAATAAAAAAAGACCAAGAAACAATAATAATACGGCTTCTTGAAGGAGATTTTCCGGAATATGCCGATATAATAAAAAAAGGTGCTTCTCATGTGCTTCATATAGATAGAAATATGTTTTTGATGATGCTGAAAAGAATGAGTATTTTATCTTCTGAAAATTATAAAGGAGTTATTTTTAATTTTATTGATAACAAACTTTTTATAAGAACCACAAATCCCGACATTGGTAAATCAAAAGAAGATATGGATATAGATTTTAAAGGTGATTCTATTGAAGTTGCGTTTAATCCAAAATACATTATCGATACCCTCAGTGTTATAAATTCTGAAAAAGTCATTGTTCATATAATTGATGAAGAAAAACCGTGTTTGATAGAAGGGGAAAATGACGATACCTATATTAGTGTAAATATGCCGATGAGAATATGAATACAGAAAAACAAATATATAACGCAGATAATATAAAAGTTCTCGAGGGCCTCGAAGCTGTGAGAAAAAGGCCAGCGATGTATATTGGAAATATCAATATCCAAGGGCTTCATCATCTTGTATATGAAGTTGTAGACAATAGTATTGATGAAGCCATGGCAGGATATTGTGATAAGATTATTGTTACCATTCATACTGATAATAGTGTCAGTGTTGAAGATAATGGAAGAGGAATACCCGTAGGAATTCAAAAAACAGAGAATATGCCCGCCGTTGAAGTTGTAATGACAAAACTTCATTCAGGAGGAAAATTCGACGGCCATTCCTATAAAGTTTCCGGAGGGTTACATGGCGTAGGTGTTTCAGTGGTGAACGCACTTTCTAAAATATTGGAAGTAGAAGTGTATACTGACGGAAATATTTATTATCAGAGCTTTGAAAAAGGTAAAAAGATTAGAGACCTAAGTATTATAGGTAAAACAAAGAAACGGGGCACGAAAATACATTTCATTCCTGACACTGAAATTTTAGAGACGGATAATTTTAGTTATGAAATATTGATTCGCAGGTTAAGGGAGCTGGCTTTTTTAAATAAAGGGGTAAAATTATTAATAGAAGATGAACGTTCGGACAAAAAGGATGAGTTTTTTTATAAAGGGGGTATTGTTTCGTTTGTTGAATATCTTAACAGAAGAAATGTAGTGCTTCATAAACCCATTTTTATAGAGGGCATAAAAAACGAAGTTCAGATAGAAGTTTCCATCCAGTATAATGATACATTTAACGAGAAAATATTTTCATTTGCTAATAATATCAACACAATAGAGGGAGGATTTCATCTTATAGGTTTTAAGGCGGGGTTAACGCGTACCATAAATCAATATGCGAGCAATGGAAATCTTCCAAAAAATCTTCAGGCAAAGATTAATGGTGAGGATATTAGAGAAGGATTGACCGCGGTTATAAGTATTAGAATAAAATCCCCCCAGTTCGAGGGTCAAACAAAAACAAAACTTGGAAATAGCGAGGTCAAAGGACTCGTTGAATCTCTTATAAACGAAAAATTAAATATTTTCTTGGAAGAAAATCCGGCAGTAGCAAGAAAAATCATTGCGAAAGCTATTGATGCTTCTCGATCAAGAGATGCGGCAAAACGCGCCCGGGATTTGGCCAGAAAACAAGGAGCTTTGATTGATTCAACGCTTCCTGGAAAACTTGCTGAATGCCAGATTTCAGAACCCTCTGAAAGAGAACTTTTTCTTGTGGAAGGGGATTCTGCAGGGGGCAGTGCCAAACAGGGTAGGGATAGAAAGTTTCAGTCGATTTTACCGCTAAAGGGTAAAATATTAAATGTTGAAAAATCGCGTTTTGACAAGGTTCTCCGCAGCGAGGAAATAAAAAATATTATAACTGTTCTGGGTACCGGTGTGGGGGAAGAAGAATACGATATTGATAAAATCAGATATTACAAAACCATTATTATGACGGATGCTGATGTTGATGGATCTCATATCAGAACGCTTTTGTTAACATTTTTTTACAGATATATGAAAGAAATGATTAATAAGGGCTATCTATACATCGCTCAACCCCCGTTATTTAAAGTCGGTAAAGGAAAAAGTGCAATTTATCTAAAAAATGAAAAAGATTTTAATGATCATGTGTTAAAGAGGGTGTGTAATAAAAAAGATATTAAGATTGGGAAAGATGAAACCGTGCTTCCGGAACACAAATTATATCTTTTTATATCCGATCTTTCTGAATATTTTTTAATTATGTCACGGATGGAAAAACGTGGTCTTCAGAATGATCTGATAGAAATACTCATAAAAGAAGAGGTTGAAAATAAAGATTTTCTTCAAAACAAAGAAAATATGTTGAAATTGAAAACAATGTTAACGGAAAAAAAATATAATGTCAGTGAATTAACATGGAATGAGGAACGAAACATTTATGAAATGATCGTTAGGCCCCCCTTTAACGGAAACCAAAAACAAGTTTCCATGGATTTGGCCGGCAAAAATGTTACACCGGTAACCATAGGCCGGAGTCTTGTTTATTCAAATGATTTTCAAAAACTCATTGTCCTGGCCAAAAATATTTTGAAATATGATAATCCGCCGTTTCTTGTTTTTAATAAAGACAATAAAACAGATTCGGTTTGCATACCAGACAAAGCAAGTTTTCTATCTTTAATGATAACAGAAGGAAAAAAAGGGCTCAGCATTCAAAGATACAAAGGCCTGGGTGAAATGAATCCCGACCAGTTATGGGAAACCACAATGAATCCGGGAAAAAGAACCCTTTTACAGGTTAAAGTAGAGGATGTGGTTGAAACGGAAGAAATTTTTACAGTTCTTATGGGCGAACAAGTTGAACCCAGAAGAGAATTTATAAACAATAATGCCCTTGAAGTAAGCATGCTGGATATATAGGATATGGATTAAAATTTTTTTAATTGATGATTTTTCTATCCAAAAAAAGAATCATCACTATTATATAAAAAAATATAACCATGTATATTCATAAGATTAAAGCAAGAGATTTACCGGACCTTTGGTTTCAGGCCGTTCATGATATTCTCGATCATGGACGACGGTTTAAAATAGATAGAGGAAGTTATGCCGGGCAGACAAGACTTGAATATGATTATTTTTTGGGTCATGTCATGCACCCATATTCAGAACCGGTTTTACCAGACATCCCTTCCGCATGTGGAATCCCTAGTCCAGTGGAGTATGATTATATTTTTGGTGGGGAGGGATATCAACGATCATACATTGAGTATTTGATGACCGGGCAAAAAGAGCCCGGCGAATCTTATACTTATGGTGAAAGATTAACAAAAGCCCCTCTTACGGGTGATAAGCTTGCGTGGTGGGAACAGGGACATATTGAAATAATAGATAAAAGACAGGTTGACGGACAGGCTGTTTTTGAAGAAAACGGGAAGCTGTATCTAAACCAAATCGAGTGGATTATTCAGACATATAAAGCATACGGGAGCAGGAATAATCAAATGGTATTACAGGTTGCACACCCGTCTGATCTCACACTTTTAGATCCGCCTTGTCTGCGATCTATTGATACACGGATTCAGGATGGAGCACTACATTTTATTATATATTTTCGATCATGGGATTTATGGGGAGGACTTCCGGCAAATTTGGCCGGCATTCAGAATCTTAAGAACTATATGGCCGGGCAAATCGGTGTGAAAGACGGTGAAATGATTGTTGAAAGCAAAGGTCTGCACCTATATGGTTATGCCGAAGACCTTGCAAAACTAAGATGTATGAAAAAATAAAAAACATTAACCCTACAACGAAACTTACCGTTAACACCAAATTTTGGATTCTGTCATGCCGGACTTAATCCGGCATTCAGAAATCGACCTATGACCATGAACTAAAATAGCCATTATTCAAATCGTTCTACTTGATTCCACCGGAATGACGGAGTGGTAAACGTTGTTGTAGAGTTAAGAGACTTCAGATAAATAAAAACAATCAGAATTCTATACTGTTCGGCGTTCTTGGAAAGGGGATCACATCCCTGATATTGGATATTCCGGTCATAAACATAAGAAGTCGTTCAAATCCAAGACCGAAACCACTATGCTCTACGCTTCCAAATCGGCGGGAGTCCAGGTACCACCAGTAAGCGTCCTTTGGCATTCCCGTCTCGTCCATTCGTTTTTCAAGCATATCTAATCGTTCTTCGCGCTGACTTCCGCCAATAATTTCTCCAATTTTCGGTACCAGAACATCCATAGCCGCAACAGTCTTATTGTCATGGTTTACGCGCATGTAAAATGGTTTTATGGTTTTGGGGTAATCAAAGACAATCAGAGGTTTTTTAAAGTGATGTTCTGTAAGGTAACGCTCGTGTTCGGTTTGTAAGTCGCTTCCAAAATCGATGTTATATTCAAATTTTTTCCCGGATTTTTTTAATATTTCTACAGCTTTTTGATAGGGAAGCCGCTCAAAATCTGAAGAAGAAACGTTTTCCAGAGTCGACAAAAGGCTTTTGTCCACAAATTTCGCAAATAGTTCAAGATCATCAATACACTCATCGAGGATAAAGACGGTGAGATATTTAATCATCTCTTCGGCCAAACTCATGTTTTCTTCTAAATTGCAGAACGCCATTTCCGGTTCCACCATCCAGAACTCGGCAACATGCCGGCTGGTGTGAGAATTTTCAGCTCTGAACGTGGGGCCGAAGGTGTAAACATCACCCAAAGCCAGGGCAAACATCTCGGCGGATAACTGCCCGGAGACTGTCAAATTTGCCTCGGTGCCAAAAAAATCCTGGGTATAGTCGGCCTTTTTGTTTTTTTTTGGCAAATTTTCCGGAGACAGGGTGGTTACCCGAAACAATTCACCTGCGCCTTCACAATCGGAACCGGTTATGATAGGAGAATGAATATATTTAAAACCCCTATCCCTAAAAAATTTATGGATGGCATATGAAAGCTCAGATCTTATTCTAAACGCCGCGCCGTATTTATTGGTTCTGGGTCTTAAATGGGCAATTGTTCTTAGAAATTCGTCGCTATGACGTTTTTTCTGCAAAGGATATGAATCGGGAGCAAGGCTGACAATCTCAACCCTGTCCGCGAGAACTTCCCATTTCTGTCCGGCACCCATTGATTCCACAAGTTTACCGCTGATAATTACCGCTGATCCTGTTGAAAGTCTGGTGAGATCCATGTAATTATTTAAGGAGCTATCAGCAACGATCTGTATATTCTTGAGGCAAGAGCCGTCGTTGACTTCAATAAACGAAAAACCCTTTGAATCACGGCGGGTTCGAACCCATCCCTTTATAAGAACTTTATTTATGGGAACTTTTGATTTTAATAGTCGCACTATTTTGATACGTTTCATAAGAATCTCCACTTATAATTTTATGGTAATATTATAGAGTTGGCTTCCTCGCTGTAAAACGATTACAAGAGAATTTTTTTGGCGGTATTTTATGATGGCTTGCTCAAAGTCTTTAATATTTTTAATGGGTATGTCGTCTATTTGTCGTATAACGTCTCCGGGTTTTGCTCCGATATGAGCCAGGAAAGATTGTCGATTAACATCTGAAATCATAACGCCTTGTTTTGCCAACGCTTTATAGATGTAACGGTTTTTTTTTGAAAGATCTTCAACAGAAATCCCCAGAAGGTCGTAAGCAAGATCCAGAGCCAGTTCTTTTGGGAATGTCGATGTTTTTACTGAAATCGTTTTGGTTTTGCCCTTCCGCCAGACCGTTATATCAATTTTTTCTCCGGCAGAAAGAGCCATCATCACTCTATGGAAATCTTTTTCAGAAGTAATGTCGCTGGTATTAATTGAAAGTATAATATCACCTTCGCGGATGCCGGCTTTACGGGCAGGTCCGAAGATTTCCGCTTTTTTGACCAGGACGCCGTTGATGGCGGATGCTTTTAGATACCATGCAAGATCTTCGTCAATATCCTGTATGGTGATGCCGATCCACGCCGGTATAACCTCTCCGTATCTTATAAGATCGGAGACGATTCTTTTGGCGGTGTTGATGGGTATGGCAAAACCGATGCCCTGAGCTTTGGCATATATGGCGGTATTTATACCGATAAGTTCTCCGTTTATGTTCAGAAGGGGTCCTCCGCTATTGCCCGGGTTAATTGAAGCATCGGTCTGTATAAAATCATGGTAGACCATGTCATCGGTCCTAACGCTCCTGTTTGTAGCGCTGATAACACCGGTGGTTACGGTATTGGAAAAGCCGAAAGGGTTGCCGATGGCGATTGCGGTTTCGCCGATCATCAAATTGCTGGAATCGCCCATTGTAATATCAGGCAGAGCTGTTGGGGAAGAAATACGCAATACTGCCAGATCAGAGTCGGAATCGGCCCCCACAATCTGTGCCGTGAACTCTCGTCCGTCTTTAAGTGCAACCGTTATGGTTTTGCCCTGCAAGATAACGTGTTTATTGGTTAGGATAAACCCCCGCTTTCCATCGATAATGACGCCGGATCCCAAGCTGGTTCGTTTGTATCGTCGTTCAAATCCGGGATCAAAAAAGTCATTAAAAAAATTTTCGAAAGAAGGATCCATGCCCAATCCGGAAAAAGGATTTACCCGCTTGCGAACCTCGAACTCTGAGCTTATGTTAACAACCACAGGTGTGACTTTTTTAACGGCAACTACAACAGCACTCTCCCGAAGGTTTTCAGCGCCAACGCCGTCCGGGAGCTTAACAAGAAACATAATAAAAAAAACAAGAGAGACAAACACTAAAAAGACCCGTTTGTTTTGTATTTTTATTTTTGTCATGTTACACACCGTTATACTGATATAAAAATTTTATTATACTCGATGCTCGTTTGAAACTGATTTGTCTCAACGAACCGACCAATTATAACCGTGAACCATCAAAACCACATATCATGAGCATAAAAACAATTCAAGACATCTTGCCGCTGGTAGAACAACCCAGCAGGTACTTAGGCTCGGAAATAAACACGATTAAAAAAGATCATAGCAAGGTCAATTTATGTGTTGCGCTTGCTTTTCCGGATCTCTATGAAATCGGCACGTCGCATTTTGGTCTTCAGATCCTTTATAATATTCTTAACCGTCACCGTGAGATTGTTGCGGAACGGGTTTTTGCTCCCGGGGCCGATATGGAAAGCCACCTCAGATCCTCCGGCATCCCGATGATGTCCCTGGAATCTCATAAGCCAATTGACCGGTTTGATATCATCGGTTTCAGTTTGCTTTACGAGCTTAACCATACTAATATGCTTAACATTCTTGAGTTAGCACATATACCGTTTTTTACAAGACAAAGAGATGATTCACACCCCTTTGTTATTGCAGGAGGACCGTGCACTTGCAATCCGGAGCCGGTGGCGGATTTTTTTGATGCCATTGTGGTGGGAGACGGGGAAAACGTGATCCTGGAGATGTCCCAAGCCTGGCTTACATGGAAAGCGAGCGGTAACCACGATAAAAAAACTCTTTTGAGAAACTGGTCCCATATAGAAGGTGTATATATTCCCTCGTTTTTTAAACCCAACTATGATGAAAACGGTTTTCAGACACTTGTACCCGAATTTGCTAACTATAAGACGGTTAAAAGAGCAATTGTTGATAATTTTGACCATGCGCTTTTTCCGGATGCACCAATAATTCCTTACGGCAAACCGGTGCATGATCGTCTTCGAATTGAATTAGCTAGGGGCTGCACCAGGGGATGCAGATTCTGTCAGGCCGGAATGATATATCGTCCAGTGCGTGAACGATCCATAGAAACTCTATTGTCTATCTCGGATGCATGTATTGCGTCAACCGGTTATGAGGACATGTCTCTTTTATCATTGAGCACCGGGGATTATAAATGTATATTTCCCCTCATGGACCGTCTGATGGATCGTTATAGATCCCGACGCATTGCGGTTTCATTACCTTCACTGCGTGTTGGCACATTAACACCGGAACTTATGCAGCTTGTTAAAAAAGTTAGAAAAACAGGTTTTACCATAGCACCGGAAGCCGGTAGCCAGCGGCTCCGGGATGTTATTAACAAAAACATTAGGCAAGAAGAGGTTGAAAATACAATCAAAAATGCATTCAGCCTTGGCTGGCAGGTGATAAAACTCTATTTTATGATCGGTCTTCCCACCGAAACAAATGATGATTTGAAGGCAATTGTTGATCTTGTAAAAAAACTGATCAAGATCAAAGGACCTAACGGACGAAGAGGTAAGCTCAATGTAAGTGTGGCAACATTTATTCCAAAACCCCACACTCCTTTTCAATGGGCTTCTCAGATTTCTTTGGCCGATTCCAAAAAAAAGATACAATGGTTAAAAAGCAACCTTAAAATGCACGGGGTTCAATTTAAATGGCAAAATCCTGAAGTCAGCATACTTGAAGGTCTTTGGGCTCGTGGTGACAGGCGCCTAAGTCGATTACTGGTGAATGCATACAAAAAAGGGTGTAAATTTGACGGATGGAGCGATAAGTTTAAGTATCAATTATGGAAAGAAGCTCTATGTGATAGTGGTGTGAATATCGATTTTTATACAACACGTATAAGAAATACAGAAGAACCGTTGCCGTGGGATTATATTGATACAAGGGTTACAAAAGATTTTTTAAAGAGCGAATTAAAAAAAGCTAAAAAGGGTGAACATACTGTTGATTGTCGTAGTGGTGATTGTAATAACTGCGGTGTTTGTGACTTTAAAATTATTGGGCCTAAGGTATTTAACAACTGTGAGGAGAGGGTATTTAAAGAAAAATTGGCATCCACAGACGATATTAAAGAGACATTTTATAAAAAACTGAAGATATCGTTTTCAAAACAAGGCCAGGCAAAGTATTTTGGGCATCTTGAAATGGTAAAAATTTTTTTGCGTGCCATAAATCGCGCAGGGATACCAATTAAATATACAGAAGGTTTTCATCCAAAGCCGAAAATTTCATTCGAAGATTCGCTTCCTGTTGGTTTGGAAAGTCTGAACGAAATTTTTTATTTATCATTGCGCGGAGATGTTAAACCAAAAAGTATTATAGATCTTTTAAATCAAAATCTTCCCAAAGGTCTTGCTGTTTTTAACTGTCAGATTGTACCAGCAAAATCTGTCTCTAAGATGTCGTTGTCAGCAAGCTATATGGTTACAAAAAAAGATGGTTTTTTTGATGAACAAGAACTAAAATATTTTATAGACAGCCGGGAGTTTGTTATTACGCGAATCAGACCAAAAAGGAAATCAAAAAAGATAGATTTAAAAGAAATGGTTTTAAAAATAGAGTTGTCTGCTCCGAATAGACTGAAGATGACTCTAAGATCAGAACCGGGTAGAACTGTGAGACCTTTTGAAGTTATGGAAAAAATATTCTGTATGCCCATGGAAGAAATAAAACAGGCCGCTATTGTAAAATTATCTTAGGGTATCAAGGCTTGGTCAATGCTGACGTATAGGAAATAAAAACGATGTATAAAAAGATAATTATAAATGTAGCGGAACATGAAACACGGGTTGCACTTCTTGAGGATGGGGACATAGCGGAACTCTTTATCGATCGTGGAGATGTTTCAGATATCGCCGGCAATATTTACAAAGGGAAGGTACAGCGGGTTCTACCTGGTATGCAGGCCGCTTTTGTTGATATCGGGCTTAAGCAGGCCGCTTTTATATATGTAAGGGATATAAATAACGGAAGGTTTAGTGAAGTTGAAAATCTTTTGATAGAAAGGAATGAGGATAAAGAGGATTCCCTTAATATTAATAGGTCCGGCCTTTCTACCTCCTTGATTAACTGTGAATATCATATAGAGGAAATGATTACAGAAGGTCAGGATATAATGGTTCAGGCCGCTAAAGTTCCTTTAGGTTCTAAAGGAGCCCGTGTAACAACCCATATATCTCTACCAGGGCGTTTTATCGTCCTGATGCCAACATCTAATCATATAGGAATATCACGCAAAATAGAGGATGAAACTGAGCGGAATCGCCTAAAGGAAATTATTGAATCTTTGCGTAGAAACAATTTTGGTTATATCGTAAGAACTGCTGCGGAAGATATTCAAAAAGAAAAAATTTCATATGAAATGGTGTTTTTAAACAATTTGTGGGAAAACATACAAAAAAAATATCAGACAGCCCCGGCACCGTCTGTTTTGCATAAAGAAGTTACAATTAGCCTTCGTGCCGTGCGGGATTTGCTGATGCACGAAGCTGAAAAACTTATCATCGATTCCCGTTCCGGTTATGAGTCTATTCTTACGTTTCTTGACTCGTTTGTTCCAAGTCTAAAAAATTCGGTGGAGTTTTATGAGGGCCTGGAACCGATTTTTGATGCTTACAATTTAGAAGGTGACATTTCTCGTGCTTTAAAAAAGAAGGTATGGCTAAAATCAGGGGGTTACATTGTAATAGAACACACAGAGGCTCTGGTGGCAATCGATGTAAATACCGGACGCTTTGTAGGCAAGTATAACCTGGAAGAAACAATTTTGAAAACCAATCTAGAAGCTGTAAAGGAAATTGCCTATCAAATCCGACTTCGGGGTATTGGGGGTATTATAATTATTGATTTTATCGATATGGGAAAAAAGTCTAATCAGGAGAAAGTTTTTAATGCACTAAAGGAGGTTCTTAAAAAGGATAAAAGTAAAACTCATATTCTTCCTATATCAGAGATGGGCCTGGTACAGATGACCCGTAAGCGGATCAGGAAGCCCCTTACCCAGATTTTATGTGAGCCGTGCTTTTATTGTGACGGTGAAGGGTACCTCATATCAAGACAGACAATATGTTATAATATATACAGGGAGATACTCCGTGAATCACGATACATGATGGGAGTCAAAGTGAGTTTAAGAGTGAATCCTGAAATTGCCGAACTGCTTCATGGCGAGGAAAACCATCTTATCGTTTCCCTTGAACGAATTATCGGAAAACAGATTATAATATATCCCAATTCACAACTTCATATGGAAGAATTTGATGTTTTAGAAATTCTAAAAGATTAACAGCGCCTTAATTGTTTTGAATGTAAGTTCTCAAAAAGTCCGGAGATGGTCTGTGTTTCAGGACTGCGTGCAAACATAGCATTATGATTGTCTTAGCACGAAAATCACGAAGGCTACGAAGAAATGCAATAAAAAAATGACTTCATGTTTCTTCGCGCACTTCGTGGTGAATAACCATTTAACAAGCGAGAATCAAACTAAAATTAGCAACCCGGAACTTATTGAGTAGTTACTTTTGAATGTAACATTTCAACAAATTATGGAGCCAACGGGTGATAAAATGTGAAAAGTCTGGCTGTTTGAGCAGGTTAGTGAGCCTTAAGAAAAAACAACGAATAAGACCATTCATGTTTTAAATATATGATTTGGAAGCAGACAGTTATAAAAACGTTTCGATAGCGAATTATAATCATTGCAAATTTATTTCTTCAGAAAAAAGTTAATGCACAATTTAGTTTCATGTTTTTTTGGGTATTGACAATATATAAAGCTTGTGCTTTCATAATTAGATTTCAGTTAATAAATTTTACCCTGTTTTGACGGCAGGAAAAGAATCGTTTTCTTTTTGGGCAATTATCAAGGATGGGCACTAGTTAAGGATATTACATTATGAAAAGAACATATCAACCAAGCAGAATAAAACGTGCACGAACACACGGGTTTTTAAAAAGGATGTCAACAAAAAAGGGAAGAAGAATTATAAACAGACGAAGAGCTAAGGGAAGAAACCGTTTAACAGTATAATAAGCGTAGCTGTTGATATAAGGAATAAAAAAAACAATAAATAGCAACAGGTTGCAGAGGGAAACACCTTTTGCGCTTTTTATTTACCAAGGCAGACAGAATTCTGAAAAGATCAGAGTTTATTCGATTGTCAAAGGTCGGAAAAAAAACCCAAAATAAATATTTTGTGGCTATATTTTCTCCGAGTAGATTTCAAAGAACGTGCCTTGGGATAACAGTGACGAGAAAAGTTGGAAACGCAACAATACGAAACAGGATTAAACGGTTTTCTCGCGAATATTTTAGGCTAAACAGGCACATTATTACAGGTTATTGGGATATAAATATCATAGCAAAGAAAGAGGCAGCAGCTCTGTCATCGAAAAAAGTTTCTTTATCGTTGCAAAATATATTCAATAGCATATCAAGGAGTTGTGGTCATTAATAGAATATTTCTGATGATTCCCCTGTTTTTGATAAAGGCATATCAATTGATATTGTCTCCGGTTTTGCCTCCTGTATGTCGTTTTTATCCAACCTGTTCTGAATATGCTTATCAGGCTATTTCGCGTTATGGACTAATCAAAGGATTTTTCCTTGCCTTAAAGAGAATTATAAAGTGTCATCCATTTAATCCAGGAGGAATTGATTCTGTTCCTTAAATTGCAACATCCTACAAAACTGATAGAAACGTATTGGAATGCATTGTCGGTTTAAGACGGGAACACATATACCAGCCTTCTATCAATCCCACACAAACATTTACTCCTCTGCACCTAAAGGATAGAAATAATTTATTTTTATCTGACCGGAAATTATTTCTGGCAATTACTGAATATTGGAGAAGATAATGGAACACGCTCGACTATTTATTGCAATAGCACTTTCCCTACTTATTTTTATATTGTGGAATGTTTTCTTTGTTGAAAAGAAAGTAAATCAACTACCCAAAGAAGATCAGCAAAAAGAGCAGAAAACAGATAACAAGCCGGAGATATTAAAAAAAGATCAGGTTGTGACCGAAACATTGCAGCCATCGGACAAGGTCCATGCTCATCCGGAAAAACCATCAAGAACAATTACGGTCAAAACGCCTTTATATGTAGTGAAGATTTCAGAAAAAGGGGCTGTGTTTAAAAGTTTTGTTCTTAAAAATTACCGGCAAACAATAGATGTCGATTCACCGTTACTTGAAATGATATCTCCGGACATATCCGGTGGAACCATCAGATTGGGATTGGCAGGTAATAGTCTTAGTGGTATCAATGATGCGGTTTTTTCAGGAGACCTTGGTGATGATTCTGTTGATATCCACAACAAATCCAAAGAAATCTCTTTTGTCTGGACGTCTCCTCAGGGATTGGTTGTTGAAAAGAAATATTTATTTTCACCAGAAAGCTATATGATCGATCTTAGCGTTACCATTAAAAACCTTTCCAGCAAGACCCTTAAAGATAGTATTATTCTTTCTTTAGTGCGACCGGCCGAAGTAGAAAAAAGCCGGTTCGGGTTTGCAGGTCCGAGCGCACTGATAAACAATAAACTCAAACAGATTAAGACAAAGAAAATAAAGGATAAGAACACATATACAGGAAAAGTGAAATGGGTGGCGGTTCAAAACCGTTATTTTATGTCCGCTATCATACCGGCTGAAACGGTAGACGCAAGTATGCATCTTTACATCGATAACAATATACTGCAAAACCAGTATGTGCAGGCTGAAAGCGTGATTAATCCCGGTATCGAGGATGTTTTTAAATACAAACTGTTTTTTGGGCCAAAGAGCATGAAGGTTTTGAAAAGTCTGGATTATGATCTGGTCAAAGCCGTTAATTTTGGTATGTTTGATATAATCGCCAAACCGTGTGTGTGGATAATGGACTTTATATATGATAATTTTATTCCTAATTATGGTATTGCTATTATTCTTTTAACATTATTTACCAAAATTATTCTGTGGCCGCTTGGGAATAAAAGCTATAAATCAATGGCTGAAATGAAGAAGATTCAGCCGCTTATGGCAAAGATCAAGGAAAAATATAAAGATGATAAGAAAAAAATGAATGAAGAAGTTATGGGGTTATACAAAACATACAAAGTTAATCCAATGGGTGGATGTCTTCCCATGGTCGCGCAAATTCCTATCTTCTTTGCCCTATATCGGATGTTGTACGAAGCCATAGAATTGAGGCACGCCCCATTTTTCTGGTGGATTAATGATTTGTCCGCTCCGGACCGGCTTTTTAGGTTTGATGTTTCCATTCCCTTCATGGAACCGCCGTACGGAATTCCGGTTTTAACCATAATCATGGGTGGCTCCATGTTTATACAGCAGAAAATGTCACCACCAATGGGTGATGCTACTCAAGCCAAAATGATGATGTTGATGCCGTTAGTTTTTACTGTCATGTTTATAAATTTTTCTTCGGGACTCGTTTTATACTGGCTTGTAAATAATATAATATCAATGGCCCAACAGTACTATATTCAAAAGAAAAAAGCTTAATCACGGAGGTTATATAATGTCGCGTTGTGTGGAATTTGAAGATAAAAATGTCGAAATGGCTGTCAAGAAAGCCTGTGAAGAACTAAATATACCCCGGGAAAAACTTAAACATGATGTTATTTCTTATGGTTCCACCGGCATTTTTGGACTGGTTGGCACCAAGAAAGCACGAATTCGTGTCAAATTACCTGCACCGTCTCCTAAGGTCGTTTTCGAACCGCCGGATGAAGAGAAGCAAAATGAAAGGTCATATGAACAAAATGTAGAAAGTTTGGATTCAGAGACAGAAATATCACATGATGTGGGTGTGGATCACGGTGTTGATGATGATCCAAAGGAAGTTGGCCGGGAAGCTTTGCAAAAGATAATCGATTTAATAACCACTGACGCAAAAATATTGATTGAAGAACATTCTAATAGAATTGTTTTCGATGTGCGAGGCGGAAACTCTGCTGTTCTTATCGGTAAACGTGGGCAAACCCTTGTAGCGATACAACATCTCGTAGAAAAAATTGTCAACAAGAACAGAAAGGGACGGGTCAGTATTCATATAGATGTGGAAGGCTACCTCCAGAAAAGAAGAGTGAACCTTCAACGGCTGGCTGTGAAGATGGCGGAAAAAGTGAAAACCACCGGGAAACCTTCAGTAATAGGGCAAATGAATGCTCATGATCGAAGAATTGTGCATATTGCATTGCAGGATGACAACAGGGTTAGAACTCAGAGCAGGGGAGAAGGTTTTTTAAAGAAACTCGTAATATTTCCCAGAAAAAATTCATTACGCAAGCAGAAATGAGCTTGGAAACTTCCAACAATTGGTTTGCGGAATTGAAGCGGAGGAAAAGGGCAATTGGGACATACTCGTTCGTGTTTTTCAATGGCAGGAAAAGTGAGGGAAACCGACTTGTATTGGCCAAATCAACATTTCGGGATATTTCAAAAAACGGCTTCGGCAATCTCGATATTTGGAATATTCAGGTAAAAGGTATCAAACCGGCGTATCAAAAATGGACAATGCTACTATCGCTGCAATAGCGACGCCGATCGGAAGAGGTGGAATCGGGATTATTAAAGTCTCCGGCAAAGACGCTTTTTCTATTACTGAATCTATTTTTAAAAAATCCGCATCGTTATCCGATGAGTCAAGAAAAACGTACAAACCACCTTGTTTTTCTCTAAAGTCCCATCGCCTTTATCATGGTTATATTGTAGATAAAGAAAAAGGAAGGGTTCTTGATGAGGTGCTGCTGTCAGTGATGCTGGCTCCGCATAGCTACACCATGGAGGATGTTGTTGAAATAAACACACATTCTGGGCCAGTTGTACTATCGTCAATTCTAAATTTAGTTTTAAAAAAGGGTGCAAAGCTGGCTGAAGCCGGGGAATTTACGAAAAGAGCCTATTTAAACGGCAGGATTGATTTAACACAGGCCGAAGCAGTTATCGATATTATCAATTCAAAGACCGATAAAGCATTAGAAATAGCAACTTCGCAGATAAAGGGTAAATTAAAAAGCAAGATTGAATCGATAAGGGGAGATTTGCTTGATATTCTGGTAGAGACAGAGGTTGGCATAGATTTCTCGGAGGATGCCGGAGAAATCCAAAATTCGAACAGGATAATAAAAAAGTTGGAAGAGCGGGTTGTTGATGATTTAAAAGAACTTATTGAAAAATATGAAAATGGACGTGTTTTAAGAAATGGACTTAAAATGGTTGTTGTGGGAAGGCCTAATGTGGGCAAATCAAGCCTAATGAACCGATTGATTCAGGAGGATCGGGCAATTGTTACTCCTATTCCCGGCACGACCAGAGACCTGATCGAAGAAACATTGAATATCCACGGGATTCCGGTAACAATTGCAGATACCGCCGGTCTTCATGAAACGGAAGATCCGGTCGAAGTCATCGGCATTAGAAAGGCCCAGGAATATATTGAGGATTCCGATTTGATTCTTTTCATGGTAGATCTTGGTGATTTGCTAACATATGAAGATTATAACATTTATAAAACCATAAGAAACAAGCGGGTGATACTTGTAATTAACAAGTCGGATCTCGTGGAAGATGATTTTGAACTTGAGATTCCCGATTCTTGGAACATGCTGCCGAGGATTAAAATCTCAGCCCTTTACGGCTGGGGACTGAAAGAGCTTAAGGATTTAATCGCAAAAAATTCTATCGGGCAATATGGTATTGAGCTTCAAAACAAAATCATTCCCAACTTGAGGCATAAAATAGCCCTTGAACGATGCTTAAGGCTTTGCGTTGCTGCTATCGCAGAAATAAGAAAAGAGACATCTTTTGAATTTATCGCAATAGACATCCAGGAGGCCATAGAAAGTCTCGGAGAAATAATAGGTGATACTGCAAAGGAAGATGTTGTCGATAAAATTTTCAGCCAGTTTTGTATCGGAAAATAATGTTTCACGTGAAACAAAACAGGAGTTAAATTATGAAAATAGATTTTAAACCATTTTTTGAAAAATATCAAACATTGGTAAAGCAAGCTGATGAATTGTTTGAAAGAGTACAAAGAGGGTACCCGGAATGTGTAACATGTAAAGTCAAATGTGCAGACTGCTGTAATGCTCTGTTTGATCTCACGCTAATTGAAGCGATCTATATAAATTATCAGTTTAAAAAAACCATCAAGGGCAAAGAAAAAATCAAGTTGATCGAAAAGGCCAATCGCGCTGATCGAAAAACGCACATGGTTAAAAGACAGGCGTATAAAAGTAAAAAGGCAGGCAAGAACGAGACAGAAATACTCATGGATATTGCTGCCGAACGTGTCAGGTGTCCTCTGCTCAATGATGATGAAATGTGTGACCTTTATGAATACAGACCCATAACGTGTCGGCTTTACGGAATACCGACGTCCATAGGAGGGCACAGTCATACCTGTGGAAAATCGGGGTTTGTCGAGGGAAAACCATATCCGGCGGTTAATCTGGATATGATTCAAAAAAAGCTTTATGATATTTCCCATGAATTTGTACGTGAAATAAAAACAAAGTACGTAAAAATGGCAGATATGCTTGTACCATTATCAATGGCGATTCTTACAGACTTTGACGAAGAGTATCTTGGTATTGTTAGCTCGAAAAAAGCCGAAGAAAAAAAAGGAAGGGAAAATGAATAAAATCTCACCTGAAGAGGAGGAAAGAAGAAAAAAGATGATTTTCGAAAGTATGTCATCAAGGCGCCAAAAACATATTCGTAAAAAAGGATATGAAAACTGGGACCCGTTTCAGGTGCCGAAAGATCCTATCGATATAAGAAAAGACAGAACCAAACGAACAACGCAGTCGCTTGTCAAGGAGTTTTTACAGACAAAAAGTTTTGAAGAATACAGCAATACATATGGAAGGGGAGTGTTTGATATCTGCCTCGGTCTTATTAATAATGATGAGAGGTACAAGGGGATGTACGAATTTTCAATCTGGTACCGGGAATTATTAAAACAAGAAGGCCATGAAAGATCGTAGTCATAAATCTCTCCTGGATATAATTAAAGTCCGACCAAAAAACTCCACAAAATGCCCGCACATATTGCGGAACCGATAACACCGGAAGAATTGCAGGCCATGGCGTGCATGAGAAGGTAATTTTCGGGATCCTCAGACTGACCCACCAAATGAACTTCTCGGGCTGAACCCGGAACAGCAGATACACCGGCAGCCCCCAAAAGAGGATTTATCTTTTCTTTAAGAAAGAGATTCATAATTTTTGCAAAAATGATTCCCGATGCAGTTGCTATACTAAAGGCCACGGCACCCAGCAAGAAAATACCCACAGATTTTGGAGTTAAAAAAACATCACCCTGGGTACTGGCGCCAACTGTTAAACCCAAAAATATTGTTGCTGTATCAATAATAGCCGTACGGGCTGTCTGAGCCAGTCGGTCGGCTACGCCGCTTTCTTTTAGAAAATTTCCAAAAAAGAAAGTACCCAGAAGCGGTATGGACGCTGGTGCGAGAAAACAGCAGAGCAAAACGCCTACTGCAGGGAAAATGATGCGTTCTTTTTTGGGCACCTCACGCAGTTCCGTCATCCTTATCAGTCTTTCCTTTCGGGAGGTCAAAAGTCTCATAATAGGAGGCTGAATCACAGGTATCAGGGCCATATATGAATATGCGGCGATGGCTATCGGGCCGATCAAGTGAGGTGCGAGCTTGGCAGTTAGAAATATAGATGTGGGTCCGTCAGCGCCGCCGATTATAGCGATTGAACCGGCTTCCTTGGGCAAAAAGCCGAAAGCCAACGCACCTATAAGTGTGAAAAATATTCCCATTTGAGCTGCGGCTCCCAAGAGCATTAGCACTGGCCGTGCCAGCAAAGAAGAAAAATCTGTCATTGCCCCAAGACCTAAAAAAACTATAGAAGGATAAAGTCCGGTAACCACACCGAAATACAGATAATGCAAGACACTATTGTTTTCATATATTCCAAGTCCAAACCCCTTGAAAAAAGGGACATTACCCACTAAAATTCCAAATCCGATGGGAATGAGAAGAAGCGGCTCATAATGTTTTGCAGTCCCTAAATATAAAAATAAACAACCGACCACGATCATTATAACATTTCGATAATCGGCCAGATAATAACCGGTGTTTGACAAAAATTGAAATAATAGTTCCATTAATTAACCTTAAACATTTTCAATATCATCATGTTCTGCGGGGAGATTCCAGGTAAAAACACCATTGCCATCAGAGACTAATATTTTAGATTCGCGTAAAGCTGTAAGTGTAATATGTGGATGTGGAAAATCATTTTTTCTTGACATCTCATAAAGCTCGGAAAGATAAAAAGTTTCACCCAGTGTTTCAGCCAACGGTTTATAAAGCCGAGCAATTTCATTAATATTTTGAGGAAATGTTTTGGGTAATAAGAATCCGGCCTTGTTTTCGAATGGTGCAACCTTGGGTTTTTCCATGTCTTGTTGAACATCGCCAGGTTTTTTTTCGAAGAACATCAATATCTTGTGAAGTTGAGAGATTACGAATGAGAGTATCACAAGACCGGAAAAGACGATTAAAGCGCCCGCAAGAGCCATGGCCCAGCCGTTGTGAGCGGCTATTGCTTGAAGACCGTACAATTTAATCCTCCTGCGTTAGTTTTTTAATTGTGGATTTTGTGGTAAATTTCTTTTCTTACTACCAAGGCACTAAGAAAAATAACAAAATATACTCATTCGAGTCTTTGTGCGTTGGTGCCAAATATTTCTTGGTTCTTTCCGAGCTGTAGTCTCTACGAGCCGGAAGCCGGC
>Ga0164318_10001469_pt1 | contig 21016 bp, 7 predicted proteins | sample GuaBasSedimGuay9_FD_113734 | JGI IMG/M metagenome (GOLD analysis project Ga0164318, IMG submission 113734) | Subseafloor sediment microbial communities from Guaymas Basin, Gulf of California, Mexico - Guay9, Core 4571-4, 0-3 cm | ecosystem: Environmental > Aquatic > Marine > Hydrothermal vents >... | reverse complement strand
TTGCTTTTGATACTTTAGTCAATCTTTTATCTTTGTTATAAGTAAAGTTTGCTATCTCATTTGAGTTTAATTCTATTTTATTCAATAGATTTAAGTTGTTGTATTGGTTTGATACTTCATATGCGTTGGTTTGTATATTTAATAGGTTTGAATTATTATCATATTGTTTATCTATAACTTTACCATTTTGAATAGATTTAGTTATATTGTTTAACTCATCATATACATAATCAACTGTATTTGTTTTTCTGTTTTGATTGTAGTCTATTGATTGTGTTAATCTTGATAGATTATCGTAGCTGTATTTTTGTTCTTCTTGATTATTTACAGTTGTTGATACTTGTCTATTTAGATTATCATAACTATATTCTACTACTGTACCATCTTCTTTTATTAGTTTAGTTAGATTATTGTTTTTATCATAAAAGAACTCTTTAAAAGTTTTTGTACCATTTATCTTTTTAATCATTTGATTTAAGGCATTATATTCATATTAAACATTTATATCTTTTGCATTGATTATAGATACTAAGTTTGAAGCATTATCATAAATATATTTTGTAATAGCTTCCTCTGATGTATTTTTAGCTTCTATTGTTTTAGTTACTCTTTTTAATTCATCATATTCATAGCTTGTAACTACACCATTAAAATCAATATTTTCTTTTACTTTACCATTTGTATGATAGTTTATTTGTTTTACTGCATTATCTTCTATAACTTTAACTTGTTGATTAAGTGCATTATATTCAAATTGTTTTACCTTACCCTCTGATGAAGTTATAGATAAAATATTGTTGTTATTATCATAAGTATATTTATAGATATTATTACTTGCATCAACCTTATTTATAATATTATTGTTTGCATCATAATTATATGTTGTTATATTTCCATTTGCATCTGTAAGTGATATTAAATTATTTTCATCATCATAGCTATTCAATGCACTAATACCAGATACTGTTGTCTTTATAAGATAATTTAATTTATCATATTCATAAGTAGTAGTTGTATTATCTTTAGTTTGAGATAGCTTATTTCCTACATTATCATAAGTATATGTAGTTATACTCTCTTCACTTGTTCCAAAGGCTTGAACTACTTCTATAAGTTTTGAGAAGTTATCATACTTTAACTTTGTTGATATACCTTTGGCATCTATTGTTTCTACTACTTTAGATTGTTTATCATATATAGTTTGTACGACATCGCCATTTGCATTTGTTATAGATGTTTTTTCATTATGAATTGAGTATCCTATTTGTATTTGGTTACCATTTCCATCTTGAATTGATATAACTCTATTTAGTTTATCATAAGCATATACTTTTGTTATCTCTTTATTTTCTAATACATTTATCTCTTTTAGTATGTTGTTACTATTATCATAAATATATTGTGTTGTATTATCTGATCCATTTGTTTTAGATACAACATTACCAACTTCATCATAGCTATATGTTGTCTTATTATTTAAAGCATCACTTTTTACAGATATTCTATTTAGTTCATCATAAGAGTGGTGTGTTGTATTACCATTAAAATCAATAGCTTTTATAATATTTTGATTCTCATCATATATTCTATGTGCTGTATTATTTTTACTATCTATTATTTTAATTTTTTTATTTAATAGATTGTATTCATATCTCTTTATATTACCACTAGGAGAGATTGTTTCTATTAAATTTCCTACACTATCATAAGAGTATTGTGTTGTATCCCCTTTAGCATTGGTCATTGATACTTTTTGTAAGTTTGCATTGTATATATAGCTTACTGTATCTTCATTTGCATTTGTTACTGATACTACTTTATTTAATTTATTATATACATACTCAAATATCTTTTTACCATCTATAGATTTTGATAAAACATTTGAGTTATTATCATAAATATATGTAGTTTCTATTCCTAAAGGATTTATCTCTTTTGTTTTTCTACCTAATTTATCATACTCATATGAAGTAACTCTCTCATCATCACTTCCATAACCATCTATTTGTTTGATAAGTTTTTGTTTTTTATTATATTGGTAAGTTGATACTATATCTATACCTTTTACAGTATAAGTTTTTTTAGTTACTTTTCCTAGTTTGTTATAACTAAAAGAAGTTACCAGTCCATTTGATGCAGTTTTTTCTATCATTCTTGATGATGCATCATACTTGTATGTAGTTTCTATCTCTTTATATACAAAATCTACTAATCTTGTTGATTTTTCTTTGATAAGTTTACCATTTGCATCATAACTATAATTGATAGTATAATTTAATGGGTCAGTTTTAGATGTGATTTTATTTAAAGCATTATAAGTAAACTTATATCTATCTCCTCTTTTATTTGTTTTTTCTATTTTATTACCAACTTTATCGTAAGTATATTTTATAGAATTTCCTAAAGGATCAATATCTTCTAATACTAAAGATTTAGTTACGATATCTCTTGCAGTATCATAAACTTTTTCATATATAGCACCATTTGATAGGGTCTTTCTTTTTAGTTGATTATTTTTTGTATATTCAAATAATGTTTCATTTCCAAGTGCATCCACAACCTTGCTCTTAGTATTGTACTGATTATATGAAATCTCTTTTTTATCTCCCTTAGCATTTATTATAGATACCCTATTCCCAATTTGGTCATATTCATAGTTTGTAGTATTTGAATTTTTATCTATAGTTTGAGTTTTATTTATTCCAAAACTATCATATGTATATATTAGTTCATTTCCAAGAGCATCTATAGTTTTAATTTTATTTCCATAGTTATCATATTCATATATAGTTATATTCTCTAAAGAATCAATAACTTTTATTAAGTTACCTTTATCATCATATGTATATCTATGTATATTGTTTAATGGATCTTTGGCAAGTGTCTTTTTATTGTGATTACTATCATATTCATATATCCATGTTTCATTTAAAGTATTTGTTTTAGATAGCATATTTCTTTTATCATCATATGTATATGTAGTTTTATATCCATTTCCATCAGTATGACTTATCATATTATGATTTATATCATACTCTTTTTCTTCTAGTGTATTATCTCTTGTACTAATTCTAATAACATCATTTCGTTCATTGAAAAATATTTTTCTATAATATCCCTCTTCATTCCATGTCTCACTATATTTGTTATATCTACTATATTGAAAGTGGAATGTTTCACCTTTTTTATTTATATGGTGCGATACTTGATCATTTTTATAGTATTTAATCTCTAAAAAGTCTCCAGTAGGGAGGATATATTTGCTCATATTATGATTATTTGCAAAATTATCTTGATTTTTAAGATATTCATATCTTGTAGTATTACTAGCTAAATCTGTAAAAGATATTAAGTTATCACCATCATATTGATATTTTACAGTTCTTCCTAAAAAGTCTGTTATAGTTTGTACTTTACCATTTTGATTATAATACAACTCTAATGATCGACCTATTGAATCTGTTATACTTTTTATATTAGAACTATCATTATATTCAAAAGTTAAATGATTACCAAAAGAATCAATCTTTTTAAGAAGAAGTCCTTTTTCGTTAAATATTTTCTGTGATTTATCTTTAAAAGTAAAGATATAAGAATTATTTTCTTTTTTTAGTATATATGTTGTACCTGCATCATAGTTATATGTACCATCACTATTGGCACTAATATTTACAGGTATCCCTTTTTCATTAAAATATATAAGGTCGCTATTAACTGCAAATAATATTCTTTCCATATGTGACCAAGTCCAACCGTAACCAAAGATTCCATTATATGTTGATTGTGATTTATATGTTCTTTTAATATCAAGATTAAAACCTCTCGACTTAATAGAAATATCAGGTCTCTCTATTTGATAAAACTCACCCTTAGCCATATCTACAGGATCTCCCTCAGAGATAACTTTTCTCTCAGCTTCATCTTTTTCAACTGGAACAGTAGATTCACCTTTTCCTTCACCTTCTGAACCATCAGTGCTAGGTCTTTCATCAGACTTAGTATAGTCTTTTGATTCAATATTTTTCTTTACATTTTCATCTTTCTTACTAGTATTTTCTTTATTTTCACTACTGCTACCACCACCATTATCCATATTAAAGAAATATGCTCTATAGTTATCTGCAAAAGTAAGACTAGCTGACATTATCATACCTTCATAGTTTACTTTTCGTACTGGTGTTGTTATAATTGCATTGTCATTTTGAATATCTTTAATATAACTATTTATCATATAATCACTATATCTATCTATTGTTTGATTTTCTAGTACATAAAGATGTCCATCTACAATATCTTCTTTGGTTAATTTTACTACTGGTATACCTTGTTCTTTTGCTACCATTAGTGTTTTTATTGAATTACCACCTGAAGTACTTTGCCAATCTTCAAATATTACACCTTCATTATATGAAGCTCCATACATATATATATTTGATGAAAATGTTCCAAAGTCAGATATAAACTCTATATATTTATTATCTGTAATTTTATATATATTTCCAGCTCGAATTGATGCATCTATATTAAAAGATGGATGAATTAAATATTTTTCTTCATTACTAGCTTGAATATTATCTAAGAATGTATATATTATAGTTGGGCTTACAGACTCTTTATACATCACTCTTTTTGTTTGTAAATATTGGTCTGTTAATGACATTGCTTCATAAAGTCTTTGTTGATATTGTGAATTCATTATTGAAGTATATCTTCCTAAATACTCCTCTTTAGTTTCATCTTTATTTAGAACATCTACAGGTATATTGTTTAATTCATCTTTTAATTTTGTAATATAATTTGTTGAAATATTTAAAGAATCATAAGTTAGTGAGATTAGTGTACCTACTTGTTTTCTAGGTCTATCCTCTTTACTTGTACCTATCTCATAACCATAAATAAAATTATCTCCAGTTTTTAAAGATGAACTTTCACTTATAATTTTTCCATCAAGTCTTAAAACAGCTTTTACATTTGCTTTACCTTCTGGTGTTTGTGTAATAAGTCCATATTGTTCAATAATCTCTTTATCTTCTTGAGAATTTGGTAAAAAATCTATAACCAATCTAGATGTAGCAATCTCTGGCAAATAAATCATCTGCTCCATTAATATATTATTATTTCTATAGTTTTTCAAATATACTTTTACTTTTACTCTATCTTTATTTTCTATTGTCGAGAATCTTCTTGTTTCCCCACTATTATAAAATCCATTTGGTAATGATAAAGGTAAGATTGAACTTTTCTTTTGTATTATTGTTTCTTTAGTAGGGATATCTTTTAAACTTTTTCCAGGATGATGAATATTTAAATAACCCTGTAAATCTTTCTCAAAAAGTTCCAATGCCGTTTCTTGTTTTATAGAATCTGTATATCTATCAAAATCAAAATTTAACTCTTCAGGTATCTCTCCATTTGGAAATAAATCTATCCCTTTTTCTATACTATTTTCTTTTAACCAAGGAACTAATGGTATCCATATTTTATTTATACTAGAGTTTACTCCTCTATAATTATCTGTTGTTGTATAAATCTCAGCTATTACTCTATCATTTGTTCCATATTGTATATATCTAGCAGGTATGTCAGATATCCTCATTAGAGTTACAAGTAGAGATGTTTGATCCCACTCATTTCCTCTTTTTGTCCAATATGTACTTAATACATTTTTCCGAGAACCTTCATAGTCTTCAAATTTGACATTATTATACACCCAGTGATATATCTTTATTGGATTATATTCTAGTTTTTTAGCTAATTCTTGTAATTCTGGAGTAAATTTTATCTCCATTGTTTCTTCAAGATTTACATCTGCATAAAGTGTTTGAGATACTGTAAATACTAAAAATAGTAATTTAATTAATATATTTTTCATTTGTTCCCCTTTTTAAGAGCTTGTAAGCACAAGGCAGTTATATAAGGGTCATCTTCCCAATGACCATTTATATTTTGTTGTGCCAAGATATATTTTGTTGCTTTAACTAAAGAATCTTCTTCTAGATTTAAGTTTAATACTACACCTAAAGTATCCATTAAACTATCTCCAAATGAACCATCTTCATTTTGAGAATCAATAATCCATTGATATTCAGTTTGCTGAGCATTTATAGTGTTATAAACTAATGATGAAATATAAATACTTGTTTTACCTTTATCAGTCCAACCCCAATAACCATCACTATTTTTTAGTTGTTTTAAAGTATATTTTCCACCATTATATTTTGAAAGTGATTTTGTAGCTTTATTTGTAGCTTTTATACCTAAAATTGTATCTAAGACACTTACTTTATATTCCTTATTTATACCCCATCCATATATATATGAAGATGATAAATAAGATTGTGATATTAGTTTATTTATTAAACTATCTACATTAAAACCATAACTACCTAGTGCAATTATCTTTCTTGACAAAAAGTCATTATTACTAGCATATGTACTATATAAGTAACTTGTTGATAGATTAAATGCAGCAGGATTTTCATCTTTAAATTCATACAATGAATTTAGTACTTCTGCTGTTAATAGTAATGAAAGTTTATTGTCTTTAGACCAATAACCTTTTTTATTTTGAGTAGCAAAAAGATAGTTTTTAGCTCTTAAAATACCTTCACTAGCATCTATTGCAATATCTTGTGCTAATATATTAACTGATACTATATTTGAAACTATACTTTGAATACCTTGACTATTAATACGAGATACAGCATAGTAATACTTTGAACCTTTTTGTATATTGGTATCAATATAACTATTAGTCTTACTATTAGAAATTAAATAGTTTTTTTGTGCAAGATAATTATTATCTTTAGTATGTTGAAGAATATTACTTTCAACAATATTATTTACTTTAAATATTTTATATTCTTTTGAATCAACAATATTATCCCAAGCTAATTTAACATTATTTTCATCTTGATTATAAATTGCAGTCAATTTAAATTCTAGTTTTTCAAACTCCTCGAATCTATATACTTCACCTCTTAATTGCTCTTTATTACCAACAGTATCAACTGCAAAAAACTGCAATGATGTAGTTTTGTTAATATCTATACCAACTATTGGTGAAGTTCCACTTTTAGTATTTGGTTCATTTATAATTGGAGGATATCCATCAGTAGAATAATATATAATAGATTTTTCATTACTAATTAAATCAACCTTAATATCTTTACTATATTTTCCACTTTTTATAGAAGCTATTGTATTTGGTACTTTAAAATCTACTGAAAATTCTACAGGTACTAATGTAATATTCCCTGCTTCATCTATAACTTCTATTATAAATGAATATTTACCATGTTTTTTTGGATCAAATTTAATAGATACACTATTTGTTCCTATTAAAGTAAAGTTTTCATATACTCTTCCATCTTTAGTTAATACTTTAATACTTTTTATATTCCCATTATCTACAAAAGTATAAAAAATTTCATTCATATTCTTTTGTGAAATATATTGTAAATCTCCATTTACACCACTTACTAATTCAGGTTTTTGATTATCTATTATAAATTCTTTTGATTTTACTTTCTCTATATTCTCTAGTTTATCGATAGCAAAATATTTTACTGTTGTTGTATTATTTATATCTATACTTATATTTCCTAATGCATTCATAGAATTTTCTTTAGTTGGTGTTTGTCCATCCAATGTATAATAAATTATTGCATCTGTATCTGATTTTAAACTTATAGTTAAATTATTATAACTACCTTCATCTGGTGTGATAATAGTATTAGGTGCCGTATTGTCCACTATAAAATTAAAGCTCTTTTCAATAAAATTACCTGCATTATCATATAACTTTAAATATATATTATGTTCTCGTTCACTCCAAGTAGGTTCATATTCTATTGAACTATTTGTCACTACAACATCACGAACCCCTTGATTATTTATTTTAAATATACTTTTATTTATATTTATTCCTGATTTTTCATCACTAAAAGAAATAATAAGTTTTTCTTTATTATTTTTAGTATATATATCATCTATAGGGCTTATAATAATTGGACTTACTTTATCAATTATATACTCATTAGTTTTTAACCTTTCTACATCTCCTGAACTATTTATAGAAAAGTATTTTATAACTTTATCACTAGATACTAAAATATCAACACTACTAATTGCACTTTGAGAATCTTCTTTTGTTGGTACTGTTCCATCTGTTGTATAGTATATAGTAGCTGTATCTTCTGATTTTATATTTACTATTATATTTTCATTATAAGCACCAGATATATGAGAGATAATACTTTGTGGTAAATCTTTTTTAATATTTAAAGTTAAAACTTCACTTATATTTGTAGCTAAATCTTTCAATACTATATTAAAAATTCTTGTACCAACTGCCCCACTTGTATCTAAAGTAATCGTTGCTTTTCCATTTTCTTTTATAAGTACATTTGTAGGCACTGCATTTACTATAATACTTGTACCAACTTCACCCGATAACTCTATCTCTATACTATCTTCTCTTGTTCTTGTTGCAACTGCATCTACTATTTCTGGTTTTAAAGGAGATATTGCATCTTTAATGATTTTTATATTTACTGTATCACTTTGGTTTAATGCTTTATCTTTTAGCATAATATCAAAACTTCTTTCACCATCATTTCCAATTGTATTTAATGATATAAGAACTGTACCGTCTCCCTCTATAATTCTACTTGTTGAAATATTATTTATAAATACTTCGCTACCAATTTGCCCATTAACTTTTATATGTACTTTTTCTTTATTTGTATAGTCTGATACTTCTAATACAGTTGGAGCTAAAGGTTTAATAGAATCTTTTATTATTTTAAACTGCACACTTGAACTTATAGTTCCATCTGATCTTTTAGTTGAGATACTAAAAGACTTTTCTCCATCTTCACCACTTGTATTAATAGCAATATTTGCTATTCCACTTTGTGATATAATTGTATTTGTATTGATGTTATTTACTAAAACTTCTGTACCTATCTCTCCATATACATCTATATTTTTTATATTACTATTTGAATAGAATAGTGAAGTTATTAGTGCAGGCTTAGATGGTAAACTACTATCTTCATATTCATCTTCTATAGTTATATGTACCATTTCACTGATTGTTTGTCCAGCTTCATTTGTGATAACTAATTCTGCATCATAAATATTGTCTTTATTTAAATCTATTGGATTTTCATAATCAGGAATAGCTTTAAATCTAATTGTTCCAGTATCACTATTAATAGTAAAATGCTCTGAATCATAACTATCTTTTAATGTATATATTAATTTAGTATTAAGGTAATCTTTAGCATCTATATCTATCACTTCTAGTTTATTTTCTTTTATTGTTTTTTCTATATTAGAAATTGGATCAATAATATTTATAGGAACATATTTTTTTGTAACATTAAATATTTTTGTATCACTAAAACCATTTAGATATGAAGTTACTTCTATTTTACTAGTGAAATTATCATTCTTTAAAGGTGTAATTATTAATTCATTATCTATAATATTTATTTTAATTTTATCTTCATCTAAACTTATAGCTTCATAAGTGATAGTACCTATTAAATTAGTTTTACTACTTAGTTGTATAGTTAAATTATGATTTTCTGATATAGTTTTATCTGATATTTTATTAAGAATTATCTCTTCCTCATCTAAAATTAATATAGAAACAAATGCAACAGCAGAACCACCTTGACTATTTATAACTTTTATCTTAAATTCATATAGCTTTTTAGTCTCATAATCTGGAGTATCTTTAAAAGTAACTATTCCTGTATCACCATCAATAGTTACCAAACTAGAATCTTGTGAATTTAGAATTGAATAAGTTAAAGTATCATTATTTATATCGACAGCATTTATATCTATAGCATTTAGCTGATTCTCTAAAATACTATTTTTGATATTTAATGTTAATTTTTTAACTGTTACTTTACTTGTATTTTCATAATCTTTATATGTAACATAAGGGATATCTTTATTATCTATTGCTATTGATGTATAATTTACTGTACCTTTTGAAAATCCTTTTATACCAACAGTAACCCATGACTCTCCATCAAACTTCTTGACTGTTGCTTTATTTGAATTATAATAGTCCTTATATGAAATATAAGGTATATTACTATTATCTATTGCAATTGATATTTTAGATTCTGAACTTTTTGCAAATCCTTCCATACCAACAGTAACCCATGAATTTCCATTAAACTTTTTAACTATTATATTATTTCCATCTTTATATACAATATAAGGGATATCATTATTATCTATTGCTATTGAAGTCTTAAGTACTCTATTTCTTGAGAATCCTTCCCTACCTACAGTAACCCAAGAAGTTCCATTAAACTTTTTAACTGTTGCTTTGTGTGAATTATAATAATCTTGATATGCAACATAAGGTACATTATTATTATTTATTGCAATTACTATATACTCTGCATCATCATATGTAAAACCTTCTCTACCAACATTAACCCAAGAAGTTCCATTAAACTTCTTAACTGCAGCTTCCCAATTATTTCCATAATCCTCAAATGCAATATAAGGTATATTGTTATTATTTATTGCCATTGAAAGACTATATATGCTACTCCTTGAGAATCTACTTCCTACTTTAACCCAAGAATTCCCATTAAATTTTTTTATTATTACTTCTGTTCTATTTTCACTATCTACATATGTAACATAGGGTATATTGTTATTATCTATTGATATTGAGCTTTTATGTGCATCACTTTTTGAAAAGCCTTCTCTACCAACAGTAACCCATGAATCACCATCAAATTTTTTGACAGTTAGTTTATTAGAATTAGCTCTATCTATATATGCAGCATAAGGTATATTATTACTATTTATTGCTATTGATAAATTAGATACAGAACCTTTTGAGAACCCTTCTTTACCTACCGTATTAAAAAGCATCTCACTATTATTAGTAAACACTGGTAAAGACGGTAGTTTCTCAATATTTAGAACTAAATTTTCACTAATATTTCCTGCAATATCTTGTAAAGTCACATTAAAGGCTCTATCACCAATATCTCCACTTATATCCATATCAAATATTAATTTACCAGATTCTAATATATACATATTTGTAGAAATACCATTTACAAATACTTCTGTATTTATCTCACCTTCTATTTCTACTGAAATATTATTATCTCTTGTAGTTTTAGGTATTTCATTTAATAACTTTGGTTTTTGTGGTGCTATTGTATCTATTGTAAAAGAGTATATTGCTTCTTTTTGATTTCCATTAATATCAAATATATTTATATAAATACTATGTAAACCATCTTCCCAAGTTTGACTATAGTTAATATCTAGAGATGTAACTATATTGCTTTTATCTATATTATCTACTTTAAAAATACTTTTTGAAAAATCTATACCTGCTTCATCATTGATATTTAGCTGTACTTCAAGATTACTATCATTTGTTATTTGTGTATCATTTGGTTTTCTTAATATAATAGTTGGGGTAGTTTTATCTACAATAAACTGTTTTGTTTTAATTTCCTCTTTTCTTCCAAAAGAATCTATACTAAAATACTTTATAGTAGTTGTATCATCAATAGTTGTTTTAGCTGTATTTATACCACTATAAGTATAATCAGTATTTGGAATTGGTTCATTATTATTTAAAGTAAAATATATTGTAGCTTCTTTATTTGAACTAAGTTCTATATTTTTTTGCTCTTTAAAGAAGTGATTACCATCATAAGCTATTGAAGTTTTTGGCTTTAATCTATCAATTGTAAATATATAATTCTTTTGCATAGTATTGCCAGCTTTATCTTCTAAATAAATTGATATTGTATGTTTATCATCTTTTAAATCTAATTTAGGAACAAAAGTAAAAGTATTATTATCCTTTCTTACATCTACTGTTATATCATTTAAATCAAGAGTTATTTTAGTTTTTTCATCTACTAAACTATTGTCATGTACTAAATATGTAAATTTTATAGTTGGTTTTAAATCTATAAAAACTGATTCTTTTTCTAAAGACGAAGAAATTGCTATATCTTTAAATGCAAATTTTAAATCTAATATATTTACATCTTCAATATTATTGGCTTTGTCTATACTAATATATTTAATCATTACATTTTCTGTAATATTTTGTATTTCTTCTTTATATAGTATTCCATTTTCTAAAGTTGGTATTGAATTATCAATCGTATAGTAAATATTTACATCATTCTCATTTGAAGTTAATATAACATTTTGAATAGTATTATATATCCCAGATTGTATTGAAGAAGTTGTAGTGGCAATTACTGTATCAAGTTGGACTATAATCTCTTTTATACTTATATTATTGTACTCATCAACTGCTTCAATTTTTAATAAATTATCACCCTCAATTAAATCTTGTGAAAAAGTCCAATTTTTATAATTATCTTTACTAGATACAAGAGTAGTATTTATTTTTACATACCGCATAGAAGATAAATCATTAATCATACCTTCTATATTAAATATATTATTATTTGTAATTATTTTATCATCTATAGCTAGAATAATCTCAGGTGCTATAGTATCTAAAAGAGTAGTTACTTCATTTGAATATGAACTTTCTTGATTATTACTATTAACTGCCGTTGTTTTATAGTATATAGGAAGTGCTGAGTTAGTTATATCAGCATAATGATTTTCTTTATTTAAATTATCATTTATTTTAGTATATTCTTCTTGACCAATTTTTCGATAGATATTGTATCCGATAGTATTATTCGAATCTACTATATCCCAATTTAATTTAATTTTATTATCTTCAGTTTTAGTTACTAGGTTTTTAGGTGGGCTTGGTAATGTCTTATCAATTACATAACTATATTCTTTTACTTGTTCTAAATTATTTGCTAAATCTTTAATAATATATTTTAATGTTAAACTTTCATTTATCTCAATTTCTATAGGTAACTGTAATTTATTCGTTTCATTTATAATTGGTTCTGAACTATCAAGTGTATAATAAATATATCCTATTTCATTTGAAGAAATAGATACCAATATATCGTGATTATACTTACCTTTTTTATGTGATATAGTTGAGATTGGATTAGTTACATCTATCCTAAAATTATAAAGATATGATTTACTATTTCCAACATTATCAACTAAAAGAAGTTCAATGGTATTTATATCTTCATTTAAATCAAATATAGGTGTATAGCTTAATGTCTTAGTACCTATATCTGCTGAATTAGTTTTTGATAAACCATTTATTTTAAAATTAATCTTTGAAATGTTTATACCAGAAAGCTTATCTTCGTAATTAATTATAATAGTTGGCTTTAGAGTATTTATATAATCATCATTAATAATACTACTAAAAGTAACTATTGGTAGTTCATTATCAAAGTTTAAATCAACTGTTTCAATATCAGTTTGATGGTCATATTCATCTGTTCCAAAATATTTAACTTGAGTAGTATCAGTAATGTGTAGGTCTTCTAATGGGGAATCAACTTCTTTTGTATTTCTACTATTTTTTCTAGGAGTTGAACCATCTATTGTATAATATATTTTTGATTCTCTATTAGATGATAATTTAAAGTAAAATGGCTTATTATAATATCCACTTTTATGACTATTTTTTATTACTAATTGTGAAGAATCTACAGTAAAACTATAATATTTTTCAATACTATTACCTACAGTATCTTTAACTGCTATATAAATATTTATTTTTTTATTATCAAACTCTTCTTCTGGTATGTAAGATATTGTATCATTCTCAATAATTATAAGATTAGTTACATCTTCATTATCAATAAGAACTTTTAATGTTCTATAATCAATACCAGAAGTATCTTTTAGTTCTAGCTTTATTATAGGTTTTGTATTATATAAGATAGCATTATTTACAGGTGTTAATAGTTTTACAGTAGGTTTATATATATCTGGTAATATATATTGTTCTACTTTAGTATCAGACCTATTATTTGCTTTATCTGTAGCATAACATTGTAGTGTTATTGATTCTTTGATAAATATAGATGCTCTTTGAGCTATAGATATAGTATTTTCATTATTCTTTGATGGTACCGAACCATCTATTGTATAATGTATTATTTCATCATAATTAACTGTTAATGTTACTCCTATAGGTTCATCATATTGTCTACCTAAATTATCTATATGTATAATTGGCTTAATTGTATCTTTTTCAATAGTTACAATTAATGTTTCACTTTTCTTACCTAATCTATTTTCTAAAACAATACTAAATACTTTATCTCCATCTTTTCCAGATATATCAAGTATTATATTTACTTTTCTTGAGAAAAGTATTGTTTTTGAACTATCAATTCCATTGACAAATACTTTTGTACCTATCTCTCCATTTACTTCAACTTCTATAGAATTTAGATTTGTAATTGTTGGAGTAACTGTTAATGTTGGTTTTGCAGGTGTTGGTACTAATATTGATTTTGTATTCCAAATTCTTCTCTTTTTTATTTCTATATTATTATTTAATCTTTCTTTATTTGTAGTTAGTTTAATTTTGCTTTCTATCTTATTACCGCTAAACTCTATTTTATTTTCATAAGTATTTGCATAAGAGTATGTCGCAAAACATAGACAGAATAGTATATTTATTGTTTTTTTCATTTTATTCCTTTGATATATAAATCCATTAATAATAAGTAAAAGAATTATTTTGACAATCATATCTAAACAAAGTCACATAAAAAGTCACATTTATTAAGCATTAACCTATTTGTGACTTTTTATGTGACAATTTATAGGTATAATAATATATGTATTTAAATATAAAAAAGTTACTATTTCTAATATCTATTATATTTAGTTCAGTACTTTATGGTGAAATTATAACTATAGATGAAAAAACAAAAATACTTGATATCTTGCCATCTTCGCAAATATACATAGATAAAACAAGAAAACTAACCATTGATGATATAACTTCAAAAAATATAGAATTTAAAGATAATGATAAAAGTTTATTAGGTTATGGATATTCTCCTGATTTTGATGTATGGGTAAAGTTTACTTTGAAAAATGATAGTGATAAAACTATTCATAAGATTTTGGAGTATGGGAACTCAATGAGTACTGATGTTGTTTTTTATGATATTGAGAGTAGTCTTAATATAAAAGAGGGACTTCTAAATACAAGTTTAAAACGTAGTAGTATAAATCCAATATTTAAAATAAATCTAGAACCTTATCAAATAAAAACATACTATATACAAGCATCATCTTATATTACGACATTAATTATAAAACTAAATCTTTACAATAATGATGATTTTTATAAAATTGAAACAAAGCATCAAGTTATACTTTCACTTTTTTTTGGAGCAATGGCTGTATTAGCTATTTATAATTTATTTATATTCTTTTTTACAAGAGATATTAGTTATCTATTTTATGTTTTATATATAGTTGGTATATCTATCCATCATACTTTATATGTAGGTATTGCTAATTTATATATCTTTGATAATATAACAATAAAATATATTGTAGAGTTTGCTGCTATTTTCATTGCTTTCCCAATATTCTTTTTAGCTTTATTTTCAAAAAGTTTTTTACAAGTTATTCAATATCCTATTTTACATAAAATTTTAAATATATTATTAGTTATATATCCTTTTTCAGTATTTCTTTTTATGCTAGATGATATATTTAATCAGTATAGAAATATAATACCAATATCTTTATTGCTATATTTAATAGCCATGACACTATATTTAGTATATAAAAAAATAGACAAGCATACTTTATTATATCTGGATGGATTATTTTAGCTATTGGTGGTTTATCAATGTATTTATCTAGTAGTGGAATTATTAACCTTTATCAATCATTTCCATATATTGTTGAAGTTTCACTATTAAGTGAAGCAATATTATTTTCAATAGCATTATCAGATAAAATTAATATACTTCAAGTAGATAAGATTAATGCAAATAAAGAACTTATAGTTCAGAAAAAAACAGAAAATAAACGACTTGAATTACAAGTGAAAGAAAAAACAATAGATTTAAAGTTAAGTTTAGATGAAAAGACTTTATTGTTACAAGAATTAAATCATAGAGTAAAAAATAATATGCAGATGATTGTATCACTTATCAGACTACAAACAAATGATATAGAGGATGAAAATGTACAGTCACTTTTTTTGACAACTCAAAATAGACTAAATGCAATGAGTCAATTACATGAACTGTTGTATAAAAAAGATGATATATCTTATATCAATGCTTATGAGTATTTTAATACATTAATAGAAGGTCTACAAGAAACTTATACTGAAGATATAAATATAACTTATAAAATAGATACAGACCTACAAACAGAACAGGCAATATCGTGTGGTATTATATTAAATGAGTTAGTGACAAACTCATTAAAACATGCTTTTAAAAATAATATCGGAAGAATAAATATATTTTTATCAAAATATAATGATATTTATTCTTTAGTTATTAAGGACAATGGGATAGGTTATGATCAAGAAAAAATATCTAAATCATTTGGATTAATTCTTGTTAGTACTTTAGTAGAGTCAAAACTGCAAGGTACAATAGTTACTAATACTCAAAATGGAGTAGAAACAAAAATTATATGGAGTGAAGAAGATGAGTAAAATAAAGTTCTTAATAGTAGAAGATGAAGCAGTTGTAGCACTAGATATAAAAACTGAAATAGAAAAGCTTGATGGTGAAGTAACAGCAATGGTAAACAATGAAAAGATGGTATTAAAATCTATACAAGAAAATGAACCAGATATTATTATGATGGATATAGTCCTTGGTAAAAATCAAGATGGAATAAATATAGCAAAAGAGATACATAAAACTAAAAAAATACCAATTCTTTATATAACAGCCTTTTCAGATGATAAAACTATGAAAAGAGCATATGATACTAACCCAATTGGATATATAGTAAAACCATATAAAATAGAAGATTTAACAACTAATATTAGACTTTCGCAATTTAAACTAAATACAAATATACCATCAAAGATAAATAAAGAATATATAGATTTAGGGGAAGAATTCTATTTTGATAAACAAAATAAGAATTTATACTTTAAAGATAACTTTATAAAATTGGGGATAAAAGAAAAACTTCTTTTATCTATACTTGTAGATGCAAATCATATGAAAGTACAATTTAGTGATTTGGAAGAAGCTATATGGGATGGACACAAACCATCTAGTAGTGCTTTAAGGACTTTAGTGTATAGACTAAAGGGAAAGATGGGGAATAATATAATTCAAGTAGTGTATGGATATGGATACTACCTTAAACCTATATCATAAGATATCTTTTATTCTAATACAAATCTAATATAGCCTAAGTCTTACTTATGGCTAAATACTCATATATTTTTAATAATACCCATATAAAACTATTTAAGTGTTTTATATACTTCCCACTAATCCTCTTATCTCTTTAAAAATAAAAAATAAATATTAAAGGATAAGAAATGATAAATTTCAATATAAATAAAAACAATTCACTAATGGTGCTAGAGGAACTAGTAAAACAAAATATAAATAAAAAACTAAGCTATATGCCTGATAGTTTTAATCAACAACAATATGAAGCATTAGAGCTTTTTAAACAAAGAATCTTTTTAGAAAAGACAATAGATGAATCTATAAGTTTTAATAAAAATCTCATATTTGAAAATACTAATCCAAATCTTCATCTAGCAACAACAGCAGAAGATTTAATAGATGTATTTAAATTAAGAAGTGATGTATATACAAATATAAATTATCAAGATGAGTTTCCAGATACAATTGAGGGATTAAACTTTGATAAGTATGATAGCAATTCTGCTATATTATTTTATAAAAATAACAAAGTTATTACAGGTACAACAAGACTTATATTTGATTCAGAGAATAAGCTACCATCAGAAGATAAACTTTCTTTTAATAAATTTAGAAATCAATATAAATATATTGGTGAGGTGTCACGCTTAATGATTCAAAATCAGACTAAGAGTTTAGGGATAGAATTCAAGAATCTTACAATGGGTATTTATTGTATTTATAAAGATAATAATATAAATATACTGTTATCAGGTATAAAAAAAGAACATTATAAATTGTACTCTAAGTTTGGTGGATTTAATATTGTAAAAGAGCTGTCAAACTATGGTTATGTAAATGAAATAGCATTAATTCTTTCATGGGATCCATCAAAAGTATCAAAATTTTTCAAAAAAGCATTTTTAAGTTGATTAATTATAATCAACTAATATATGTGACTTTTTATGTGATTTTGTTTTGATATGATTATGACTATATTTTATAAAGGATAAACATGAGTATTAAACAAATTAAAATAAATAATCTATCTTCATTTATAAATTTTGAATTTGATATTAGAAATAAAAATGATTCTACCAATAAGAGTGTAGTGATTTTTGGAACCAATGGTTCTGGAAAATCTTCATTGGTAAATATGCTTCAATTAATAGATAAGTACAAGAATGAACAAAATGAAGTTAATAAGAATATATTACAAGATTTTTTATCTAATAGAATATCTAAAGAATCTACTGATGGTAAAATCTCAATTGAGATAGATTTTAATAATTTGAGTACACAAGTGTTTTATGAAAATAGTACAAAAAATATAACTTTAGATAATAATTGGAAAAAATTAAAGATATTCAATGAAGACTACACAGATGCTACGATAGGAACTAGTATAGATATTAATCTAAATGAAAGTGGTCTAATAATTGGTGAACCAAATAAGGAATTAGACCAAGAAAGAAAAAAACAAAAGTCACTTATGTCAGAAAAAACAAAACTAGAGAAAGTTATAGATGATAATATTAAAGATATCAAAGATAATTATATTGCTCTTACAAATAGTAAAAGTAAAGAGAATTTAAACAAAATATCTAAAGAAGTATTTTTAAAGAGTGAATGTATTTATGATAGAGATGATAGTTTAATTGATAAGCGAAATATTCTAGGTCAAAAAAAGGCAGAACAACAATCAAGTATTATAGATATTAAGAAATTAAATAATTTCTTTGATTTAAAATATTTCGAATCTCTCTTCCAAGAAGAGATAAAAAGGCCAGAACTTACAGAAGATTACAAAAGTTTATTAATTAAATATAGTAATTTTTATGAAAAAGGTATGAATGTTGAAGATGATAGTTTGGTAGATAAGTGTCCATATTGTTTACAAGATTGGGATGAAAAGAATAAAATATTTAGTGATTTTCAAAATTATTTAGAATCGGAATATAGTAAAAAGAAAAATGATATAAATACATTATTACAGAAACTAATTGATTTTGAGGAATTTATAAAAAATAAGAATCAAGAGATAGTATTGCAAGAAAAGATTGTTAAAGAAGAGTGTAGAAAACATGAAATTAATAGTTCAAATTATAAAAGTATAGAATTTGATAAAACTCAAGTCAATCAAATAGTAGAACAGCTTAATAATAAAATCAATAATATGGAAGATAAAATATCTATTATTGGCTTATTAACAAAACTACAAAGTGATTATTCTAATTTATTAGAAATAGCTATAAAACCTCTTTCTGACATTGGAATAGCAATAGATAACCGAAATACTAAAGTTAGAAAACTAAATACACAATTATCTGAACATTTTATAAAAACTTTATGGGAAGAAAAACAAGATGCTAGAGATAGTTTTAATAAACTAAATATACACATTGAAGAATGTAATACTAGAATAGAGGAATTGGAAGAAAAAGATGAAGATATAAATACCATTCAAGAGGTATTTAATGGATTATTAAAATTTATAGGACTAGAAGAATACTTTCTTGATTCAAATAATAAATTACAATTAAAAATAGATGCGAATTATGATATTTCTAATGAAGGCAATAGAATAAGTACAGCACAGAGGAAAATCTTATCATTATGTTATTTCTATGCTGAATTGATTTCTAATGTTACCAATGAAGATGAGTTAAAAGAATATACTTTAATTTATGATGATCCTTTAGATAGTGCTGATTATATATTTTTTCATAGTATAACTTCATTGATTGAGAATATTGAAAAAGTATTATCTAAGATACTCAAAAGAGAGTCTATAAAGATTGGTCAACATATTGTATTTACTCATAACTCATTATTATTTAATAGATTAACACAGAATTTTAGTTTTCAAAGAAAAATGAATAAAATTAACCAACATACACAACTTCTAAAAGCTGATAAGATAGAAAATAATTATAAACTTTATTTGGAAATAATTACTGATTTTTATAAGAAAGAAGAAAGTAGTCCAAAAGAAAAGATATCTATAGGAAATATTATTAGAAGAGTTTTAGAAATTATTATTAGCTTTAATAAATTAAATTCAAATACTGCATCTAGCATACAAGATTATGGTAAACCTACATTAGGATTAATTGCAAATCATTTATCACATGATAGTTTTTCTAAAGTACTAAATCCTTTACCTACGGATGATGAAATGAAAATAGCTTGTAAAGAATTATTTGAAGTTATAGAAGAGAATCATCCTAAGCAATGGGCATATATAGAGGAAAATCTTTTAACTTGAAAAAGTTAAAGAGAATTCAGTAATGGCACGAATAAACAAAAACGCAATTAATGCTTTACCAAAAATATTAAAACGATTATCAAGTGGAGAAGATCTTTGTATGGCAAGAGTATCTAAGGAATATAGAGTACCTCCAACTACATTAATAGATAATATTAATAAGCATATTATAAATTCATTTCCTAATATTATAAGATTTAGTAAAAGTACTAATACTCTAACTGCTAGTAACTCTTTTTTATCTGAAACACTACTAAGTGCAGATGAAATTATAACTATGAGTATCTTAGAAAATAATATTTCTCAATATGGTTCAGACTTTGAACTAAATGCTAAATTATTATTTGATAGATTTAAAAAAAGAGCATCACTTCAAATTTATAAAAAACTAAATTTTGAGCAAATCACAAGAGCTGATGAACCTAAATTTGCAATAATT
>Ga0164318_10001468_pt1 | contig 21020 bp, 18 predicted proteins | sample GuaBasSedimGuay9_FD_113734 | JGI IMG/M metagenome (GOLD analysis project Ga0164318, IMG submission 113734) | Subseafloor sediment microbial communities from Guaymas Basin, Gulf of California, Mexico - Guay9, Core 4571-4, 0-3 cm | ecosystem: Environmental > Aquatic > Marine > Hydrothermal vents... | reverse complement strand
TTGTGCCCTTGTGCCTTTGTGTTGAGTTCCCCTCTCCTCCTCCCTGCGGTCGAGTGCAAGTGAAAGTGCGAGTGCGCGAAAGAAGGGGATTGGCCATTCCCCGTTTCTGAACCTTAGTTCTATCTTTTCTGAACTTTGTGTCCTTTGTGCCCTTGTGCCTTTGTGTTGAATTCCCCTCCGCTCCTCCCCCTCTGCGTGCTCGGCGGCCTCTGCGGTGAGTCTCCTCTTTTCTCAACAGCTATAATCGTGAGAAAGGAAGAGCAAGGAATAGGGATGGGACCAGCCCATTCCCCCTCTTTCGCTCACTCGCACTCTCTGCCGCCCGCGGCGCGTTTCCAGTCCCTGTTTTGCCTGGCTCTTTTCCCTGATTCTTCTCTTTCTGCCAATTCGGTTGCCGAGGCGAATTGAGGGACTCTTCTGCCATTCTGGCAGGGGGAGGCATGCCAGATTGACGTTTTCGGCCTTACATTCCCTGGAAAATACCGGGTTTCCGCTTCCAGAATCTGGCACAGAGTTTGCATTATATTCATTTGTTGAAACAGTTTCCATTTCAGGCCATCTCCCCTCAACACCCCGGAAATGGAAGCAGACATTTGGATGAGCATGACCTCCATTCAAACCTCTCCCAAATGTCACCCCAAACCGGCCCCCGCCCCGGGCCGGTTTTTTTGTACCCAACTCCCTCAGGAATCAAGTTCATGTAGAAGGCAAGGGTGAAATGAGCCACGACGCGGCACCCTCGTTTGAGAGGGCAGGGAATGGGCCTCTCTCTGCTTTTTCTGACGCGAACACCCACGCATAACGCCCACTCCCGGTATGTTACAATCCACAAAAGGAGGATTGTGTGAACCTGAAGCGTATTGTTTTTCCTTTCTTTTCCAGCAGGTTAAACAGGGATGAAGAAATGTTCCCCCCGTTGCCGGGATCACTGCTTACGCTCTTCCTTACCTATCTTAAGGAAAAAACAGGAAAGCCGATATTGCTTATCACAGCAGATGAAAGTGCAGTTCGCACAGTCAAACGGGATATGCCCCAAATTAACGTATTACCAGAGATTGCGGTCCTGCCTTCCTCTTTTCTTTCTCCCCATCTGAAAATCAAGAGACAATGGTTCCATGCATTAAAGACCCTCACTTCAAGCTCCACTTCCACCATCACTGTAGCCCACCCGACAGCCCTCCTTCCATGGTTCCCGGATTCAAAAACCATTCTCTCCCTCTTTATTTCTGTTACATCAAAAAGCGAGCTGTCGGTGATGTCCACCGCTGAAAAACTTGCCAGGCTCGGATACGACTCTACTGATGTGGTTCGGGTAAGGGGTCAATTTTCCCGGAGAGGGGACATTCTGGATATTTTTCCAATCAATCTTGATGCACCTGTCCGAATCGAAACAGATTTCGACACGATTGCATCCATCCGTAGTTTTGACCCGATTTCCCAGCGATCCATGACAGAATTGGAAACGGTTGAGATTTACCCCGTACGCCTGTTTCACGATACCCCGGAAAACCGGGAACATCTTGCTGACCAATTTTCCCGGGAATTTTCCTCCCCGGATCTGGAACTGTCGCTGGAAGAAAAACGAAGACTCATCCAACATGGAGAACTGGAGGGATTTGACCATTATTTTCACCTCATCTGGAAAGAAAACAACCTGGAAACCCTCTTTAAGAATCATTTCCTCCTCATTCACAACCCATCTGGCATCCACTCCACCGCAGAGGCCTTTCTGATGAAAATCGCAAATGATTATGAACAGGCCACGCCGCAGGGATACATCGGATTGGATCCGGTTTCCCATTTTCTATCTTTGGATGAGCTTCACTCCTTTTTCAATTCCCACGACCATACACTTGTGGCCGCTTCGGGTACACCGGGGCCTTTCCGGCCCCTTACAATTGGGGGGAAAGCCCTGGCAGTGGCGGAAACTATCTCCGCCACGCTGAGAAAGATGCCTGTTATCCTTGGTGTTCGAAGTAAGGGAGAAGGGGAAAGAATTGAGAATTTCCTCTTTGAAAATGGCATCGCCTATTCAAGGAAACCGGTCGAAAGAAAGGCTGTTTTACTGGAGGAAACACAATGCCGCACCGGTTTTGAAATTGAAGGCCACTTTAGTTTTCTTACAACTGCCGACCTCTTCCCGGGAAAAAGAGGAGAACGTCGCTCTCCGGCTCACACACCGTTTTTTTCTGATTTCTCAGATATTAAACCCGGGGACCATGTCGTTCATATGGACTATGGCATTGCACGATATGAGGGATTAAGAACCATGTCTGTGGATGAGGCTTCGGAAGAATGCCTGGAGTTGGTATTTCATGGAGAATCAAGGGTAATGCTGCCGGTTTCCCGGCTCCATCTTCTCCAGAAGTATCAGGGATCTGGAGGCACTGTCCAATTATCCAGCCTTCGTTCCTCTTCATGGCAGAAAACCAGGAAACGAATCCAGAAAGAAGTGTCTCAATATGCTGAAGAACTGCTCACATTGTACGCCAGGAGAAAACTGGCAAAGGGAATTGCGTTTCCACCGGATTCGATCTGGCAGAGGGAATTTGAGGAGATTTTCCCATTTGATGAAACTGAGGATCAGGTTCAGGCTATCGAAGAAATCAAGAAGGATATGGAATCGCCAGCTCCCATGGACCGCCTCCTTTGCGGAGATGTGGGATTCGGCAAAACGGAAGTAGCCATGCGAGCGGTGTTCAAGGCAGTGGATAACGGCAGGCAGGTAATGGTTCTGGCTCCGACAACAGTCCTTGCCTTTCAGCATTATCAGACTTTTCAGGAGCGTTTCCGACGGTTCCCGATGGAAATTCGAATGCTGTCACGCTTTGTGTCTGAAGCTCAGCAGAAAAAAACACTTAAGGAAACCGGGGCCGGAGAAGTGGATATCCTTATCGGTACGCACCGGCTTCTTTCAAAGGATGTTATTGTCCCGAAGCTGGGCCTTCTAATTGTAGATGAAGAACAAAAATTCGGTGTCCTCCACAAGGAAAGAATGAAAATGTTGAAACAGAATATTGAGGTTCTTTCCCTCAGCGCCACACCGATCCCCCGAACATTGAACATGTCGGTAATGGGACTGAAAGATATCAGTATTATTGAGTCCCCTCCAAGAGATCGCCTTGCTATCAATACCTACCACATTGTCTTTGACCCCCTCACGATTTCTGAAGCCATCCAATTTGAGTTGAAGCGGGGGGGGCAGGTATATTTTGTCAACAATCATGTGCGAACAATTGAAACACTGGCAAAAACCGTCCGAAAACTTTCCCCTCCCGGTGCCAGGATAGCTGTCGCTCATGGACAGCTTCCCGAAGCCGAGCTGGAAGCGGTAATGCTTCGCTTTTTCCGCCACGAGATTGACATCCTCGTCAGTACGGCAATTATTGAAAATGGGATGGATGTTTCCATCGCAAATACCATGTTTATCAATGAATCCCACACTTTCGGACTCTCCCAGCTCTACCAGTTGAGAGGTAGAATCGGGCGGTCCGACAAACCCGCCTATGCTTATCTCATTACGCCGGGGAAACACACGCTGACGGAGGATGCCCGGAAACGGCTCCAGGCACTGGAGGAATTTTCGCATCTCGGAGCAGGATTTCGAATTGCCATGCTGGATCTGGAGCTTCGGGGTGCCGGTGACCTCCTTGGGGCACGGCAAAGCGGCCACATTAATGCCATTGGGTTTGAAATGTACCTGAAGATGCTGGAAAATGCAGTCAGAAAGCTCAAGTCCACCGACGAAGCGGTTGAGGAAGAAACTGTTCTTGAAATCGGCCAATGGGGCCGAATCCCGTCTGATTACATTGAAAGCAGTTCCATTCGCCTGTCATTTTATCGTCGGATGAACATGGCGACCTCCACCGAAAAGCTGAAACAGGCCGTAGATGAAATGGCGGATCGCTTCGGGACACCACCGCCCCCTGTCCGGGCTTTGATTTCAGGGCAACGGGTTCGACTCATCGCAAGGAAGCTTGGAATCCTTTCCATTTCGTTCAAGGGGAAAATCTGTACCGTGACACCTGGGGAAAACCATGCCCTCAATGTGGAAAAACTGCTCACCATTTTGCCCGAAACACCCGGTGTTGAGTTGAATTCAAATGGATTCTTCCGTATTGAAAAATTCTCAGATGAAGAAATTGATTCTTTTATATCCCGTACCGGGGAGCTTCTGGCCACCCTTGCCTAACCGCATTTTTTCGATAGAACCCCCCGCCTTTCATCCGCATAACCAAATACAAAGAAATTTCCAATGCGCTGCCCAAAAAATCTTTCCGCTTATTGACGTTTTCTAAATCCCCGTGTTACAATAAGCTTGATTTAGGTTAAACGGAGGCCGGATTGGTTTTTTTTAATTATTCCACCATGCAAATGGTGATTAAGGTCGTTTATTACGGCCCCGGTCTATGCGGCAAAACCACTAACCTTGAATATATCTATTCCAAAACAGCTTCCAACTCCCGAGGTGAAATGGTCAGCCTTGAAACAGAAACAGACAGGACTCTGTTTTTTGACCTGCTCCCGATTGACGTAGGCGTCATCGGCGGTTTCAAGACCCGTTTTCAACTCTACACCGTGCCGGGACAGGTTTTTTACAACTCCACCCGGAAATTGGTATTGAAGGGTGTGGATGGAATTATTTTTGTTGCAGATTCCCAAACACCCATGCTGGATGCAAATGTGGAAAGTTACGAAAACATGAAGGAAAATCTGAACGAATTGGGCATTGACATTCATTCCATACCTATTGTTCTTCAATACAACAAACGAGATCTGAAAAATATTGTTTCTGTTGAAGAACTAAACAGGGTACTCAATGTGGACAGTCTCCCATTTGTGGAATCCTCTGCCATAAACGGCCAAGGGGTCTTTGAAACGTTGAAATTGGCGTCCAAACATACACTTCTTTCAGTCAAAAAAAAGATGGCAACCCCGCAGCAAAAAGAAAAAGCGGCTCCTGTCCCCGCTCCGGCACCCGTGGTACAGGATGATTCTTCTTCACCGGAACCGGAATCTGAAAGCACACCGCCAGCTGTTTCTGAAGAAAAACCGCAGGAAGAGTCATCAGCAGCCATTCGGGAAGTCAGTGCAGCATATCTTCAAAACGGCACCGGAAGTGACGCCGTCCTCTCCCCGGCCAATTCCATCCCGGAAACACCGGCATCTGCGCCAAAACCCTCACATTCCGCCCCGCAACTGACACTGGATGACCTTCTCGATGAACCAGCTGCACCGAAAAGAAAAAAGAAAATCAATACTTCAATCGATGTGGATGACCTCCTCAGCGGCCTGGTTCCATCCAAGCAGACTTTTATCAAAAAAATGATGTTTTCATACAAACCGGAGGAATTCAAACAGATCAGCAAAGCCAACATTATCATTGAATTCAAAGACGAATCCGGGGATGTCATCGACATGCAGCAATTCACCACACAGTTGCACAAGAAAAACAGCACCAGGAAAGCCCTGATGAAACTGCTGATTGACCTGGAGTCATGAAAATACTTTTTCTCCTTCCGTTGCTTCTACTTCAGTTTCCTGACTCTTTCATCAAACTGGACACTTTTCAAGTTTCCTTTGAGCAGACAACTGTGAGTCCGCTGTTTCCTGAAATAAAAGACTCAGGTATTCTTTCAGTGAGTGGCTGCCAATTTCGCTTTGAGTACACAACGAATGAAAAACGGATTACCATCGGCGACTGCAGGAATGTCTACCAGTTTTCAGAGGGAGAATCCAAGCCACTGGTACTCAAGTGGGACGAGATTAAGTCCAATCCGTTTCTGCAGCTACTGATTAACCGGGATGCCATCAAAACTCAGTTTGTAATCAAAAAACTCTCAGACGCCCCCCTCACCTACAGACTGGTTCCAAAGAAACAGGCGGCAGATATGCCATTTACCCTGCTCAAACTAACCCTGAATAAGGGCGGTACCCAACCGGTTAAAATTGAAATCATTGATGAAACCGACCAGGTTATCACCTACAGCTTTTCCGACTTTCGTGCCGGCATAAAATTGAACCCGCAACTCTTTTCCCCGGAGGGAGTAAAATGAGACAAATTTTCGTTCTATCCCTTTTGTTCATTGCCTTCACGGCCAACGCAGTTGAAATAAAAGGAAATGTTTCTGATGAGGCCGGCAATCCGGTTGCCAACTCGCCGGTGTTCCTTGTAATGAAACGGGTGGTTTTCAATATCCGTAATCTCAAATACGAAGAGGTTGAAAGCAAAACCGTTTCCTTCAAAACAGATGAACACGGGCTCTACCTGGCATCAGTGGACATTGATCATTATTTTAACCGATTTTACCTTTATTTCCATGGAGAGGGTTTTGATTTCGCACAATTCCTGCGCCCGGAACCGGAAGATATCAGTAAAGAAGTGAAAAAGGGAACTGAGATTGTTGTCAACCGGGTCCTCAAAACCAATCCGCTGTGGAGTGATCTTCAAATTGTTCTGAAAGCACTGGACCCTGAATCCCAACGCTACAAAATTCTGCGAAAATATGGCTTCCCGGAAAAACGGGAACAACGGCAGGACGGTTCGGAAAAATGGTATTATTTTGATTTGGATAAAACATTTTCAGTCGATCCGCCTGATAAATCCTGAATACACTGACCCGGGGGAAAACAGCCGTACACTTTTGCCCTTTGGAGAACAATGAACATGTCAACTCAATTGAATAGCAATCAACAGGAAGCAATTGCCTGCACAAAAGGGCCTCTTTTAGTACTCGCAGGTGCGGGAAGTGGAAAAACCCGTGTTATCACTTCCAAAATCGCCCAGTTGATCCGGGAAGAATTTGTTCCCGAATCCCACATCCTTGCGGTTACCTTTACAAACAAGGCAGCGGGGGAAATGAAACGCCGGGCAATGGGGATGTTGAACCGGCCACATCTGGGAACGACAATTTCCACATTTCATTCCCTCTGCCTCAGAATCCTTCGAAGAGAAGCCGTCCTTCTGGGTTATACCAGTAATTTCTCCGTCTGTGATTCCGCAGATGCACTTTCACTGATTAAGCGAATTCTCTCCGAAACCGGAAGAAAGAACCAGAAAGAATATGCTCCTAAAAAAGTCCAGGCACTGATTTCCGCAGTCAAAAACCAGAGTGCCAGTGACCGAAAACTGGAACAGCTCCCCGCCATTGACCAGATTCTGGACCAGTATGATGCAGCCCTTCGTCAGAATGACCTGATGGATTTTGATGACCTTCTCTTGAATACTGTGGCTATTTTTGAACAAAATCCTTCAATTCTTGCTCATTATCAATCACAATTCCCCTACATGCTGGTGGACGAGTTTCAAGACACAAACGCCACGCAATATCGACTGATTCGCCTCCTTGCTGAAACCGCCATCCATATCTGTGTTGTGGGTGATGAAGACCAGTCTATCTATGGCTGGCGTGGAGCCGATTTTGAAAATATTCTGAATTTCCCCAGGGATTTTGATGGCTGCCGGGTAATCAAACTGGAGAAAAATTACCGATCCACCAGCAAGATTCTTGATATCGCCAACGCCGTCATTTCCCATAACTCCATGCGGAACCCAAAGGTTCTTTATTCCGACATTCATACCGATGGTGAATTCGTGCTCTATGAAGCACCGATGCCACAGGAAGAAGGGGTATTTATTGCAAAACAAGTTCAAGCTCTGCGCCAACAGGGTGTTCCTCTGAATGACATAGCTGTCCTCTATCGGGCCAACTATCTGTCCAGAACAATGGAAGACGCGTTTAGAAGACGAAACATTCCCTACCGAATTGTCGGCGGATACAAATTCTATGATCGAAAGGAAATCAAGGATATCCTCGGCTATCTTCGGATTATCCGAAACCCCTCGGACAACCTGTCCTTTCGACGAATTGTAAATGTCCCCCGACGGAAAATAGGCCCCGCTACAATCGAAAAACTTGAATCCATTCATCCTGTCCTTTTCAAGTCTCTGGAACAGCTTCCCGACCGTTTCCCAAGGAAACAGGAACTGAAAGAATTCCACAGCATCATCGAATCTTTTCGGAAACGGGAAGATTTCGGACCCGATTTCCTCCGGGACCTGATTGAGAGAATCGGTTACATTGAGATGTTGAAGGCAGAAGAAGAAACTCTGGAGGCAGAAACCCGAATGGAAAACCTGTCAGAGTTGGTGACTGTCGTGGGGGATTATCTTGATGCAGAGGAGAACCCGACTTTGAACGGTTTTCTTGACACCGTTTCCCTCCTTTCCGATACAGACGAAATCGAAGATGACGACCGGGTAAACCTGATGACTATCCACTGCGCCAAAGGCCTGGAATTTAATTCAGTATTTGTTTGTGGACTGGAGGAAGGGACCTTTCCCAACCAGCGAACCATGGGATCAAGCCGGGAACTGGAAGAGGAGCGCCGGCTCATGTACGTGGCGATTACCCGGGCCAAACAAAATCTCTACCTCTCTTTTTCCAGAGAAAGGGGTTGGAAATGGGACATGAACCGGAAAAAAATGTCACGCTTTGTAAAAGAAATTCCATTGAATTTGTTAAAAGTAAATCGCCCCGTCACCGGGCTCTCTCATTCCAGATTGCTGACTGCAGCCCATTCCTCAAGCATCCAACCCAAACATCCTAATTCAGATAACTCAGAATCCACCTGCACAATCCAAAAAGGTGACACTGTTATGCACCATAGCTATGGAGAAGGGGCTGTGTTAAATGTTGTCAATGGTAACCGTATGGTGGTAAAATTCAAAAGAGCAGGAATCAAGGTATTGAACAGCAGGTTGGTTCAACTGAAGAAAGACTGACGCTTTCTTTCTGACACCTCACGAAGGATACGGTGAGAGTTTCCGGTTTTGTCATCGGAAAAAATGAGAAAAGGTATTGGAGTATCCGGATGATTGAAGTTCTGACAATTCCATTGGGGGCATTTCAGGTGAACTGCTACCTGCTGATAGACCGGGATTCCGGTGAATTTACCGTCATTGATGCGCCGGCTCTGTCACCGGTATTTAATGACCTGCTAAGCAAGCGTCTGAGGGGGAAACAAATTATCCTGACCCACGGCCACATTGACCACATCGCCGCGTTGAAGCCCCTGAAAGAAAAACTCGGGTGCAAAGTGGCCATGCACAAAGAAGATTTTTTTCTCCTGAATCATGTGGCGGAAAATCCTTTCCGGGAAATGCTCCAGGCAAGCATCCCCCAAGAACCGGATGAATGGCTGACAGAAACCTCTGAGCTGACAGTGGGCACATTTCCCATCCACGTTATTCACACACCCGGCCATACACCGGGAAGTGTCAGTTTTTATATTCCGGGCACCGGAGTTTTTACCGGAGATGCCTTGTTTCGGGAAAGTGTTGGAAGAACCGACCTTCCCGGGGGAAACACCGGTGTATTGATGGAATCCATCCGGGAAAAGCTATTTGCCCTGCCTGATGACACTGTTGTTTTCCCCGGCCATGGCCCATCAACCAAAATCGGACACGAAAAAATTCATAATCCATTCATCCAATATCCATAATTAAGAGGAGGAAACATGGTACAGGGAGTAGAGAGAAGAAAATTCCCGAGAGCTTATTTTACAGTTTCAGATAGTATTTTTGCGGTGTTTGAACTGCCAGAACCGGAAAAGTTTTCCATGTCAACCAATGTTCTCAGCCTCAGTGAGGGGGGCATCAGTTTCATCGGTCAGAAAGAAGCCTTAGAAAGCCTGAAGGCTGGAGACCAGATACTGCTGGTAAGAATTTTTGAACCAGAAGACCTTCATTTTCTACATAATATCCGGCTTCAGGTTCGTCATACCATCAATGAACCCGGAATGGAACATGTATTGGTTGGCTGCCGCTTCCTGGACCCATCGGAAGAACAAAAAACCGGAATCTCGAAATTTGTAAACAACTGGTTGAATCGTTCAAAATAATCCAAATGCTGAGAGGCGGTCTCGTAACATAGATGCTGTAAATGGCTTCAGGATCACCCCATCCGCAACATCTTCCCGAATGTGTTTCGGGTGCATTCCGGTCAGAAACACAATGGGAAATTTCCTCAACCCTTCAGCTTCCAGCTCCTCAATAAACTGATACCCACTCTTTCCCGGCATCATAATATCCAGAAAACAGCATAAAACAGGCTTTTTTCGAACAAGGTCAAGACCGGCATCCGCGCCGGATGCGGATAAAACCTCAAACCCGAAAGAAGAAAGCAATCTCTCCACAATGTCCCTGACAAATGATTCATCGTCCACAACCAGTACACATCCCTTTGAAGTTTGAGCCACGCTCTCTGGGTCAGAATTATGAAATTCCTCTGTCAAGCATTTCTGGACGGTTTCCCGGATTCTTTCGTTTTCCTGAATAATCGGCTTGAACCGCTCATAACCCGGTAAATTCGGTGGTATTCGATCTGGGCCATCATGAGTATCCACAGCAAAATGAAGTTGATTTTCTTCCTTTCGAATTACCAGTTTCATGTGCGGATACATCCGGTTACCGAGCCGTATGGATGCCACCCCCTCAGCAGGAGATTCCACTCCCTGAACCTCAAGAAGTTCAGAAAAAGACTTCACTCCGGATATGGACTCAGCAAGTTGCGCGATCGGCTCCGGGAGGTCTTTCCCTTCGTACGCAATATTCAGAAATATGTCGACTGCCTTCTTTAACCGTTTCAAAGTTTTTCCTTTTCCATGGGGAGCTGAATCAAAACCTGCGTGCCCATACCGGGCCCTTCACTTGAAACAGACATGCTACCGCCAATATTCCTTGCCATTTCCCTGCAAATGGTCAACCCCATCCCAAGGCCACGCAATGGATGGCTCTGGTAATGCTCAATATCCACCAGCTGGGTCAACGGATTGTAGACATCGCTGAGATAGGCAGGGTTAATGCCGATTCCACTATCTTTTATCTCGATCTCAACACCATCTTCCATTTTTCGGCAGATAATATTTACAGTGCCGCCGGGAACATTAAAAATAATGGCATTTTTCACCACATGGTCAACCATCTCCATGAGATAAGCACCATCCACCGGTACGGTCAGATCAAGCTCACACTTGATATTCACTGCCAGAGATTTCTCCCGGATGTGTTGATCCCGATGTTCCACCACCTCCTTGAAAACTTCAGAAACCACCGCAGAATGGCCGGAACGAAGATTGAATTTCAATTGGTTTAACCGGCTGATTTCATTCACAAGCATAGAAATTCGCTGGGCTCCGGCCATAACCTTGTCCAGCATGTCTATTTCTTCCTCAGTCAGGCGCTCACTCGCCTGGATCCGCAGACATTCCGCATATCCGGTTACTGCAGTTAATGGCGTCTTCACCTCATGGGACAGCAGATCCGTAAAATCGGCACGGAGCTGGTTTAAGCGTTTCAATCTCGATTTTGCCTTCTTGGTTGCCCGGTACAGATGGCGAATGACGCCGGTTTGCTTTGCCAACTTCTGGTTTACACGGGTCAGCTCTCCCACCTGTTCTTCCAACTGATGAACAATTTCTACAGTGACTCGCTTCAGTGAAGACGCACGGCTCCCGTCACGAGACCGCCTGGATGAGGTGCCGCAATGAAGGTGGTGCTCCAGAACGACTTCGAGATTCTTTTTCCTGATCGGCTTCGGCAAAAATTCATCACACCAGCTCAGCACCTTACCCTTTGTATCCGAACCAATATCTGAGGTCATACCCACAATTTTTGTTTCTTTCAATCCGGGGATATTTTTCAATCGCACAGAAGCAGCGTAACCGCTGAGATAAGGCAATACAATATCCATAAAAATAAGGTCCGGCACCAGTTCAATAGCTGCCTTGATGCCGGAGATTCCGTCTGCAGCCTCATGGATCTGCACCTTGCCTGTCACCAATTCACGGAGCATTTCACTCAATTGTTCCCGCATTGCTTCTGAGTCATCAATGATGAGAATCTTCTTCAATCACAATCTCCCGTTCTTCTTCTCCTGTCACACGGAATCGCCCGATGAACAGTTTTCCCTGAACCATTTCCCTGAGCTGATCCAGGAAACGATCCCCCCATTCTATTACAACAATTGTATTCCCGTTCAATGCATCGTCCAATTCGTCAAAAAAAATATCCCCTCCATCTGGAATCCGGTAAAAATCTACGTGAACCAGTGCCGGGGCTCCCGGATAAATGTTCATCAGGGTGAACGTCGGGCTTGAAACGATATTCGGGTCTATCCCCATAGATTGAGCCAGGCCCCGGGTGAAAGTCGTCTTGCCTGCACCCAGATCTCCTGTCAGGACCAGAACATCCCCGGGAGAAAGCTGCTCCCGAACCTGAGAGGCCAGGTTTTCTGTTTCAACAGCACTTTTTGTTTCAACGATCATCTGTCTTTCTTACAATTTTACTCAGAGCGGCCGGAATCGAGTCCAGAATCGCAGATGCCGTAACCCCCCTCATACTCCGCGTTTCTCCTGCGATTTCTCCAGATAGTCCATGTATATACACAGCACAAATCGCAGCATCTTCCGGCGTCATTCCCTGACCCAGGAAAGAGGCGGCAATACCTGAAAGTACGTCTCCGCTCCCGGCCGTAGCCAGCCCGGCATTACCGGTTGGATTTACAAATGCAATTCCCTCCGGAGTCCCGATAACTGTCCGATGTCCCTTCAGTACAGTTACGGCACCAGTCAGTTCAGCTGTCCGGACTGCAAAGCCAGCTTTATCCTGTTGAACCTCTTCAATGCCTGTTCCATGAAACGCCGCCATTTCACCGGGATGTGGGGTCAGAATCGCCGGGCGGCCATTCAGCACACTGGCGAGTTCATCCACCCGGAAGATTCTGAACACATCCGCATCCAGAACGGCCGGGAGTCCGGAAATGGAAATCAGCTCTTTCATTGATTCACGGGCAGATTCAGAGATGCCAAAACCCGGTCCCGCCAGAATTACATCTTTTCTTTCCAACGCGGGAGAAAGGGAAACCGGGGAATACGGATTATCTGAAAGAGAAACCATCAGTTCCGGCGCCATCGGGCCCACTATCGGATAGCTATCCCGATGAAGGTGAATAGTGGCAAGGCCGGACCCGCTGCGAAGGGCGGCTCTTCCTGCCATCACACAAGCACCCAGCCGACCGGGGGCACTTCCGGCTACAAAAACATGCCCAAATGTCCCCTTGTGCCCATCCGGCACCAACTCAGGTAAACGGGAAACAATATCCTGCTCTTCAACCAGGAAGCAATCCGCATTGACCGTATCAAATATATCTTCGGGAATGCTGATATCGTCCACAATAATTTCCCCGCAATTCAGGCAGGCGGGAGAAAGCACATGGCAGCGTTTCATCTTTCCAAATGTGACAGTTGCATCTGCATGGACAGCATCCCAGAGAAGCCCTCCGCTGTCGCTGTTCAAACCGGACGGGAGATCCACAGAAAAAACAAACCCCTCATATTTCTTCAGCACCTCAATGGCATCTGCAATAATGCCACGGGGCTCACTGGTCAGCCCGGTACCCAGCATTGCATCCACTATCAATCCGGCATGGTTCATTTCAGCTTCAACTGAAGGCGAGATCTCGCCTGTCGCATTCTCAATGGAGATCCCATAATTTCTCAATATATTCAGCTGTACGACAGCATCTTCCGACATTTTTGCCATATCACCCAAAACAACAACTGACGTATCTACACCCCGGGATATAAGTTGCCGGGCAATGGCCATTCCATCGCCTCCGTTATTCCCCCGGCCTGCCAGAACAACAACCCGCATTCCCTGCAACCCTGTTCCAAATCGCCTGAACAGCTCCCGGACACAGGCAGCGGAGGCGTGTTCCATCAACAACAGACCGTTCCCATTTAAACGCTCAATTGTTTTTGAATCTGCCTTTCTCATCTGCCTCGCGGTAAACACAGTCTGCATTTTCCCCTCCGTTTTCGGGAATCGTCACCGTTTGCCATCCCGGCAAACAAAATCATTTTTCCTACTGGGACACTGAAAAAGGGATTGTAACGCGAAAAACAGTCCCGGCCTTGGAAGTCTCAAAATCAACGTGGCCGTTCTGGGCTTCAATATATTCTTTTGAAACAGCGGCACCAATACCATTTCCGGTTTCTTTCCCCTCGCTCACGAAAGGCGTAAAAATCCGGTCCACAAGCTCATCTGGAATTCCCCTTCCATTATCTGCGATCTCCAACACAAGATTTCCACTTTCTGCTTTCAGAAGAATGCTTACTTCAGGGTTCGGAAGCCCCGCCGCCTTCACTTCTTCAAAAGCATTTTGAATCAAGTGTTTCACTGCTGTTATAACCCGAACCAGCTCAACATGGATGCATTTTTCTGCTATCGCATCATCCATGGAAATGTCAAATTTTATACCTTCCATATTCGCCTTTGCCTGATATTCAGTTTTTAGCCCATTATAGAGGTCTTTTACCCGGACAATTTCTTTCAGCGTTGACTTACTGCCCCGCACAAAGTCCAGCAAATCCTGGATCATAACAGTAACATCGCTCATGCCATCATCCATTTTTCGAATTAATTCTTTCCGCTTACTTTCATCTTTGGCTTCCCGGAGAAGGTACTGATAGATTTTGATGCTGGCCAGCCCATTCTTAATGTCATGAAGCACTTTTGCAAACAAAACCCCAAGGGCCTCCAGTTTTGTTTTTCTCTCAACTGCCTTTTCGGTGTTAATGAGGTCTGAATAGATTTTTTCAATGCCGGAAATGATCTGAGTAAACCCATGTATTGGAATCTGGCGGCCACTCATTTTCTTTTTTCTTTGTTTTTTCCCGCTATAGCCCTTAACCCAGCCCTCCAACTTTCTCACACTGCGGTAAACGAAGAAATAAAAGAGCAGGCTGAACCACATTACCACGAGACAAAACAAAATCGAAAGGAACACTTGGAAGCGGTATGATTCATTTATCTTACTGAACTGGCCGTCATTGGCGAAATATATTGCATGCCCCGCGAATACAGCCACTGTACCTGCACCATCGGAAACGATCCTGTCTTTCACATCTCCTGCGTCAATTCTCGGTAAAATACCCCACTGCGCCTGGACATGCCCGTCCTTCAATGTGCCGATCCCCAGAACATCATCCGGCATATCGCCATTGTGCATCTGCACAATGACAGATGTGAGTAGACGGCCATACTCCATCCGGGATCTGTGGAGCGCGTAGATCTGCAAAACAAGGAAAAGCATTGCAGCAAATAATATGGAGATATAAAAACCCTTTGCAGAAAAGTGTTTCTTTAGCATTTCACTAATATTTTACTACTTTAATACACAAGGATTCAAGAAAAACCATTTTCATTTCGAAACGCTTCCCTCAAAGCATCGCCTGGTGCAGCCGCAAGGGCTTCAGAAACCAGACGCCGCATCAGCTCCCCGGTGGATGGGATATCGGAAATCATCCCTGCTATTTCACCCGCCTCCACTTCGCCCTGGTCCACCTCACCATCAAAAATAGCCCGTTTTGCAGCGTTTTCCCCCAATTCCGCCTCCAGCTCTTTACCTGATGCGCACCGCGCCTCCAGTGCATGGAGTCTCTCTGTCAGTGAATTCCGGATTAATCGAACAGGTATCAATGCTTTGAGCATCAGCCGGGTAGCAGAGTCGCCTGCCGCCACAATTTGATTCTTGTACTGAGCTGAAGCGGATGATTCCACTGTCGCGGCAAATCGGGTACCAATCTGTACCCCTTCTGCCCCAAGGGCAAACGCGGCAGCAATACCCCGGCCATCAGCGATTCCCCCTGCCGCGATCAACGGGATATCCACCCTGTCCCTGGCCTGTGGAACCAGCACAAAAGTTGTCAACTCTTCCCTTCCGTTGTGGCCACCCGCCTCAAAGCCTTCTACAACGACGGCATCAACTCCGGCATCCTGACATTTTTTTGCCAGAGTCGGCGAAGAAGCCACATGGGCAACCGTGCAACCGGCTTCTTTCAATATCGGGGTAAACCGTTTCGGAGAACCGGCCGACATAAAAAAAATGGAAACCCCTTCATCAATAGCGGTATGTACCTGACTCTCCGCATACTTCGAGAAAATTGGAATGTTCACACCAAAAGGAGCTGCTGTCAGCATTTTTGCTTTTCTGATATGCTGCCGCAGCAGGTCCGGTTTCATGGAACCGGCACCAATTAATCCAAGTCCTCCGGCATTTGATACTGCGGCAGCCAGTTTCCCGCCTGACACCCATACCATACCGCCCTGAATAATAGGATATCGAATTTTAAACAGCTCACATACCCTGTTTTTCATCCCCGCCCCCTTTTGAAAATATCGGCTCCAGAACCGGATCAGCCAGCGCTTTTTTGCCCATAACAAGATCCCAGGTCCGGGAATCCTCCATACAAAAATAAACCGGCGTCTTCGGTGAAAGCTTTTTTACTTTTTCAACCAGTCGCTTGAAAAAATGAATCCTTTCCGGAAAAAGATAGCGGTACTTCCCATCGCTGCAACGGAGAAATTCACCATCGAGGAGCTCCGAATCGGGGAATCGCGTCTCCACAAATCCTTTCAGAGACGGCTCATAGCGAAACCCTGCCAATGACATCCAGTCCAGTTTCTTGTGACAGGAAAACATCTGATCCACAAGATCCAGATATGCTTCTTCAAACCCCGGGAAAAACACCACCGGGTCCAGGTGAAAGGCAATACCATAGCCCATTTCTGCAGCCCTGACCGATGCCTCCAGCCGTTCCGCAAGGCTTGCCGTCCCCCGCTCCTCAAGGGAAACCACGTGGGCCGGCTCCATCGTCCACCCGATAACACCCCGGCCGGGTTTTCCATGAACATCCGGTAAATTTTCCACATTTGCGCTCTTGGTTTTCAGCTCCAGTACAACCCCCGGGAATTCAATTGCAAATTTCATCAGTTTTGAACCGAATCCCGTCAGGGGTTCCAGGGCCAGTGAATCCGCAAGTTCGCCGGTTCCCAGTCGTATAAACCGGTGTTTTCTGAACACGTCCTCCAGCTCCCGGAACAAATCCTCCACATTCACGGCAAAACGAATGGCACGGAGATTCAGGTAGCTTTGTAAAAAACAATAAGAACAGTCAAAGGGACAATTGGTGGTCTGGTCAATCACATAGTAGTTGCAACAAACCTTCCCCTTTGTTCCAGGGCATTTCCGGAAAAATCCACCTCTAAACACGTCCAGAAGGAGATGCCGCTTCCCCTGCCCCACCGGATCCGGGAGAAAACGCTCCACCTCTTCCCGATATGCGGTGTCATTCCGAATCAGTTCCGGCTTCAACCCGGCACGTTTACAAATCTCCCTCGAATATTCGTACTCAGCAGCCGCTTTTGTCACAAAAATTTTATCAATCATCGCAGACATGTCCCTTCAGAAACTGAAACAGCCCTGCATCCTCGGATATTTCTTGCAGCAACCGGCCGCAGTCCAAAGCCTGCTTAGCATTTTTTATGCTGCAGGAAAACTGGAATGCATCCCCTTCCATGTCTTCCGGAAAAGATAACTTCCCCCTGTACGGAGCCAGTAATGAATTCAGCCTTATGCGAATTTCAGTCGCTTTCGGAAATCGAAGCTGCCGGAGTAAAGCGAGGGCATTTCCTTCTTCCCGAGGCAATTCATCAATTATGGCAGAGAATGTCCGTTTCCCCAGCTTTCTGACCGGAACCAGCAAATCCACAGCCTGTATCATCTGAGACAGGCTGAACCGTTGACAGGAAAAGAAATTCGCAAGTACCTGTTGTTCATCCGGAGCTTCCCCCGTCAGCCGCAGGGCGAATTTAAGGGGTGCTTTCCGGGCAGCCAGCACAGAAAAAAGAGAGGGTTGGAGCAACTCAGCCACCAAGATGCAGGCATCCAGCACAGATTGCCCGCCTTTAAATCCCAACCGGGGAAGCAAAATATCCAGAATCTCTCTGTCTGTCATCCATGCGTTTTCATGGACGACTGCTATGAGCCTCGCCTTTTCCATTTCTGAGTAGGCTGATCCCAGCATGTTCAACTCAACAGCGGCCAGAAGAGCCGTGCGTTCGTCCTGCAGCAGACGGACAGCTACAACATCACTGTCTGAAAGGAGCGCACAACGCCGATATCCGTCCACCAGAACCGGGCTTTCCTCTCCAACTGCGATCAGCGGAAGCAGCACCCCTTCTCTGGAAACAGAACGGATCAGATTTTTCGGAAGCTCTCCCAGGTGAAACCTGAATCGGTCATCCAGTCGCAACTGCTTTATTGGAAAATATTTCACCATGGTATTCCCCTGCTTAAATTCAATGGCCGGAAAATCGGTTCTTCACTGCAGCCCTGAGTTGCCGATCCACATCCCGTTTCTTGATTGTTTCCCGTTTGTCATACTGCTTCTTGCCCTTTGCCAATGCAATTTCTACCTTGATTTTGTTATTTTTCAGATAAATCGCAAGGGGTACAATCGTCAATCCCTTTTCCTTAATTTTACCCAGAAGATGTTTCAATTCCCTTCTGTGAAGCAGTAATTTCCGGGGCCGCTCCGGTTCATGATTCAACTGCATAGAGGCATGAGTATATGGAGAAATGTGCATCTGAAGAAGATATAATTCTCCATTGATAAAATCACAATATGCATCTTTGAAACTGGCTCGGCCATCCCTGCAGGACTTTACTTCAGTACCCAGCAAAACGATACCGGCCTCCATTGTATCTTCGATAAAATAGTCGTGTCGTGCCTTTTTATTTCTTGCAATCGTTGTACCCATCTGGTTTGCTCACTGTTAATTTATTTTTTTTTGCCGAGTATTTTCCCCAGCGTTTCAACAATCTTCCGGTCAAACTGCTTGTCCCGTTGCGCCATGATTTCCTTAACTGCATTGTCTACAGACATGGACTTCCGATAGCCGGATTTCCCCGTCATCACCTCGAATGCTTCCGCAACCGCAATAATTCGGGAACCCAAAGGGATTTCGTCTCCCTCCAGTCCCTCCGGGTATCCTGTCCCGTCAACCCGTTCGTGATGAAATTTTATCATCTTCCGGATATCTTTTGGGACTCTTATTTTTTCAAGGAATGACATGCAAACCTGGGTATGGGTTTTCACCTTCTCAAAATCTGTAATATTGATAACGGAATCCTTTTCAAACAACTCCGGGTCAATGAGCAAAATCCCGATGTCATGAAGCAAGGCCGCCACCGTAATTGCATCAACAAGATCCAATTCATCTGTAAGGGCTTCGGCAATAGCACGGGCATATTTGGCCGTATTCAACGCATGGATCCGGAAATTATAACCGGAAGATTTAGACAGTTCCAGCAAATTTAGAATCAAGCCTATGTATGTATCAAAACAACGATACTCCCGAATTGTCTGGGACAGAAAAGTGGAAAACATCCGGCTGAATCGGGAAAGTGCCGCCACTTCTTCCCCTTCAAAATAATCAGGTGTAAATCTCACCGCACACAGATATGCTGAAAAACTGTCTTTTTCCAGCACATTCATGGTGTAATAGGTTTCCGCCTGACCGGCAAACACCTCTTCCGTTGACATCTTTTCCACAAAAAAATGAGAAGTGATGTTGTCTCCGGAACCGAGAAACGGAAAGAAATCCGCCAATGAATCCGACAATGCTTTCTTACTCTGCTCCGCAAGGGGATGAACACTGTACACAAAATTAATGCTCTTTTCGTTTATGGTCACGTTCAATACCAGAGCATCAAAATTTACACTGGGCTTCAAAAATACAACACAATCCTGAAAATGGCTGCTGACAACCGGCAGATAGCGCCTGAAAGAGGCAAATTTTACAAGAAAATACTGGTAGGACCGCCCCATTTCCTCTTCAGGGCCTCGCCCTGTCTTTTTCTTTCCTTTCCCAAAAAATGCCTCAAGATGCGGCTCCATATCACCTGCAACACGCTTTGTGTTCCGGATTGTATCTTTGTCATATTCCTGGCCACCCGCCCTGTTTCTTTCTTCAATGAAAGCAATAATCCTGTCCATCATATAAATGGGCGTAATCTGGGCATTTTTCAGATTGTAGTCCTCAAAGTGCTTTCCCAGTTCAGAAAAATTTGAAATGTCATTTATGATGAAAGGGCTTCTCTTTCTCATCAACAAACGGATAACGGGATAATCTAACTCGTAAACCCCCATCTCTGGCGTTTCTTTCAGATAGCCATAATACGCCGCCAACCGATAATCCCCCGTCTGTAGATCCTGCACATAAAGGAGTGCCTTCGTTGAGCTGTTCAGCTCCATACATGAAAGAAGAACCCGCTTAAAATCCTTTACGTAGCCTTCCATTTTCAATTCACTCATAGTGCCACCTTTTTCAAAAGGATACCTCACTACACACTTTCAGTCAAGTTTCGTAACCTGATTTTGTAACCTGATTTGTAACCTGATTCACAACCTGATTTGAAAAATCAAAATAAGAAGGCCCCTGACTTTTCGGAAGTATCAGACGTTTCATGCAGAAAACACCATCCTGATTTCTATAGAATTCGGGTTCAAACTGTGAAAAACGATCCTCCCATTGGCCCCAGGGTGCTAAAACTTTTGGATATATTGTATTTTTCTGATATACCACCGGTTATCTTCGCATACAAAAGACAGTGAAACTTAAAGAACACCTATCCAAAACGATTTAAAATTTATAGATGAAAGCAGCAGAAACAGACACCAGATTCACCGAGACAAGATTGAGCAGAAGGCAAGGTTGAGCCCGGATGGAAAAAGACCGGGAAATGTCAACTCTCTGAGTTTTCCTACCCCTACCCCCGCGGCGCGTTGCGCCGAATGTTGAGTGGAAAAGATGTGTTCTGTGTTCTGTGTTCAGTGTTCTGTGTTCTGACCGAAAAAGACAGGGAACCGACATTTGCCAACTCTGGGGGGCCGTGATTCGTAACTTGTAATTTGTGATTAGCGGAAACAAAACAGGGAATGGTGAATCCCCTTCTTTCACTCACTCGCACTCGCACTTTCACTTGCACTCTCCGCCGTCCCCGTTTTGCTCTCTCATCTTCCGGCCTGCGCAGCAGCCGGGACTGGAAACTTTAATTGAAAGTATACAATTCCACAGTCCGGTTCGGGGAGGGAGTGTGCAACTTGGTTGCGCA
>Ga0164318_10001467_pt1 | contig 21028 bp, 14 predicted proteins | sample GuaBasSedimGuay9_FD_113734 | JGI IMG/M metagenome (GOLD analysis project Ga0164318, IMG submission 113734) | Subseafloor sediment microbial communities from Guaymas Basin, Gulf of California, Mexico - Guay9, Core 4571-4, 0-3 cm | ecosystem: Environmental > Aquatic > Marine > Hydrothermal vents... | reverse complement strand
GTGATGCTGCTGTCTTCTGAAAGTCTGCTGTTCAGTTCGATAAAAGTGTCGTTGAACTCCATTTGCGGCAGTTTCAGCTTTGTAATAATTTCAGTTGCTTTCATGTAATCTTCGTAGGCCTGTTCTGTCCTGCTGCAGAGGTATTCCAAATAGCCTCTGCCTGCCAGTGAAATTGCCTGGTTCTCTGTATCTCCTATTTCCGTGAAGGTACTGACTGCATCTGTGAAAAACTTCAGTGAATCTTCATATCGTTCTTCTGCAAGACGGAGAAGCCCCAGGTTGGTGGTTATCCAGGCAGCTGTCCGTCTGTCACCTATCTCCTCCATAATATCAAGCGCATCAAAGTACGATTCATCAGCTTTCTCAAACAGTTTTCTGTTTCTGAGTGCGTTGCCAAGGTTGCAGAGAAAAATACCTTCAGGCATTCTCTCACCAAGCTTGCGGAATATCTTTATTGCTTTTTTGAAAAGGACTTCAGCTTTTTCTGAGTCTTTCCTGTCGTGGTACATGCTTCCCAGGTTTCCAAGAGTTACAGCTTCGCCTCTCACATCACCTATCTCCCGGAAAATAACCAGCACTTCCTCCAGAAGAGCAGCTGCGGTATGGGTTTCTCCTATATTTCTGCGAAGTATGCCAAGGTTACCCAGAGCCTTTGCCTCACCTCTGCGGTCGCCGTGTTTGACGAACAGCTCCTTTGCCTGTTGAAAGTACTCTCCAGCCATGGCGAAGTCCCTGCGAATTCCCGCGATAACGCCAAGACTGCTCAGCACATCACTCTGTGTTTCCTCGAGGTTGTTGCTGTGGCAGATCTCAAGGGAAGTGTGCAGGTGAGCTGACGCCTCATCTATTTTTCTTACGGAGGTAAAGTATGATCCAGTTGCCAGTTCTATCTCCGCTGTCCATTCTGTGAGATTGTTATCACTGGCCACCTGAAGTGCTCTTTTCAGCAGGGAATGCAGCTCTTCCCACCTGTGTGTGTACTGAAGAACAAGCCCTGTTCTTCTCAGCACTCCAAGAAGTTTTTCAAGTGAATCAGCGTCGTTTTCCAGGGGAGACAGCCAGCTGTCCAGCTTGTTCCCCCACTTCAGAACCGCTTCGTACTGGTAGTTCTGTGATGCGTGTTTCTGGGCAACGATGGCCCACTTTACTGCAGAAGATTCTTCCCCGGCCCTCTCCCAGTGTTCCGCCAGCTTTGCTGAAACTCTCTCGGAGTCTCCGACGAAAATCTCTTCCATGGATCGGGCAACTGCTCTGTGAAGAAGTTTGAGATTGTGAGACAGAATGCTGTTGTATGCGGTGTTTTGAATAAACGAGTGGTGGAAAATATAGGTTACACCGGAATCCGTGATGCTTTTTTCCAGGAACTGTCTTTCTACGAGGTCGTCAAACACTTTTCGGTCGGAAGGTTCCAATCCCAGTCTGTTTACAACCTTTCTGTAAAGATCGTAACTGAATTCCATTCCGAAAACTGAGCAGTTAAGCAGCGTTTTCCGCAGCTTTTCAGGTAAACGGTCCAGTCTGGACTGAAGCAGCCCCGTGAGACTCTCCGGAGTAGAAAGCTCTACAGAGTTGTCGGTCAGTATCCACTCATCGTCTGAAACAGAAAGTCCGCCTGATTCCACAAGATGCAGAAGGAGTTCCTGCAGGAAGAATGGATTCCCGCTGGAATGTCTGTGTATGAAGTCCATGGCATTTGAGGAAACAGGATAAGAGCCTGTTTCATTGAGTTTCTCAAGAAATGCCTGTGTAAACTGATGTGATTCCTGCTTTTCAAATTCATCCAGAACTATTTGACTGCAGGTGGAATACGCGCTGTTGTTGCAGATGTCTGCAGGAAGAAGATTCCTGTGATCTGACCTCCTTACAAGCAGAAAGATGACAGGATTCACAGAATTGCAGTTCTTCACAATGAAATCCAGTGCTTCTGCGTCGGTGGAATCCATCCATTGAAGATCTTCAAGAACAACAACAACCGGAGAGTTCTCAGAAAGCGTTTCAATGAGATCTCTCAGAGCCATTTTTGTCTCCAGAGCAATGGCTTTGTTTCCCAGCTGTTGAAGTCTGATGTCGTTAGAAACAGCTGAAACCAGTCTCCCAAGGAATGGCAGACCGCCCTCCAGTTTCTTTACAGGGCAGAATCTTGAAATAGAACGAACAAAATCTTCGAAGGTGGTACCGCTGTCTTCGTGGATGTTTAACAGGTTCTGAAGCACTGCCGACCACAGCCAGTGGGCAGGCTGGGCATCCGGGATTGAATTACCGCGGAGAACGATGCAGTCTGCAGTGTTGTTCTTCAGGAACTCTGAAACAAGTCTGGTCTTACCGGTGCCCGCCTCTCCTGCGAGCTCAGCGATAAGGTGTTTTGCACCGCCTCTTCTGTTTACTCCGGAAGACCTGCCGTGCTGAATGGCTCTCAGTTTATTAAGCTGGGCATACTGTTTTTCTCTGGCAACAAACACCGTGTTTACAGATTCATGGCAGGAGATCAGACTGCTGCCGTAGTTAACAGAAAGCGGCTTCCAGCTTACCAGGGGAATTCCCACCCCTCGGATACTGAGTTCTACCGGCTTACCCCACAGGATGCTTTCAGAACAGTCGTTGTAAACACTGTCTGTAACAAGAATACAGTTTTCTTCGGAGTTCTCCTCCATTCTGGAGGCGATGTTAACTGTTCTTCCCATTGCGGTAAGGTGCCCGATTGCATCGGGAGCAACTGTAACAGGTCCGCTGTTGATTCCTATTCTGGCGGAGAGATGAACTCCTGCTTCCGAAAGAATAGAGCCGGCGACTTCAATGACACGAAGCATTTTGAAACCACACAGAATGGCACTTCTGCTGTTGTTCTCTCTGGAGCGGATTGCACCGAAGAGAATCATTATTCTGTCACCCTCTATCTTGTCCACGTAACCGGAGTACTGCTCGGCGGTGTATACAAGCTCATCCATCAGACTCCTGGTAATTTCATGCACAGTTTCATGGTCGAGAGTCTCCGAAAAGGCGGTGAACCCGGAGAGATCAAGAAAAAGTACGGCAACATCCCGTCTTTCTCCAGGCAGAAGTTCGGTGTTACAGGATGTCTCGGCAGCTGTGCCTCCGGATTTCCTGTTGAGAAAAGCTTTTTTTAGACGTTTCCCAAGTTCCTCGCTCATGGCAGACCGTCTTTCAGTTGTTTCGTCAGATAAATAATACCGATACAGCTGGGCACCCCTTATCATTATTCCCCGATTTTACAAACGCAACAAACAGATTTGACAGATCGAAATGTTCATTGTATATCACCGACCGGTGACAAAACCCTCTGGAGTATTGTACAGTGCATAGAGATTCCGAAAAGACAAAACAGAAAATACTTGCCGGTCTGGAGAGGCTGATAACCAGCAAAGGATTTACAGGTGTCGGTGTTAATGCTGTAGCCAGAGAAGCCGGAGTAGACAAGGTTCTCATATACAGGTATTTCGGATCAATGGAGGGGTTGCTGCAGGCATTTGCCGACAACAAAGATTTCTTTCCCAGAATGGCCGATGTGTTTGATGGTATTCCAGAGGGAACTCCCCTGCACGAAATAGCTACCAGAATGATTCTGGAGCACATAAGAGTGTTTCAAAGCAGTCCGCTTGCCCAGGAGCTTGTATGCTGGGAGCTTACAGAGCAGAATCCGCTTACAATTATGTTCGGGCGGGAGATGGAGAAGCATGAACTGACAGCTCTGGCCGAGAGGGGGATTGTTCTGGATGAAGATGTTGTTACCCTCTCTGTAGTTGTTTTGTGCGGGCTTGAATACCTTGTTCTCCGGGGACGGAACAACAACCCGATGATGAAACTGGATTACTCCGTGCCGGAGACAAGAGAGAAAATACATAAGATGGTTTCTTCTGTAATGAAAGCATTCTTCAAGTCCAGGGAAGATGAGGATTCCACAGAATGAAAGAATTATTACTGAAATCTTTGCTCTTCACAGTTGCAATAATCAGCGGTTGTGCAGAAGAAGGTGTTGTTGAAAACACCGAGATACCGGTTACAGTTTACGTTGTTGAAGCATCCACTGTATCGGAGACCGTTAACATTTATTGCAGACTTGAGTCCACCTCAGAAGCGGTGGTTTCCCTCTCATTTCCTGGAATCATAGAAGAGGTGCTTGTTTCTACTGGCGATTCGGTGAAGCTCGGTGAACGGCTTGTGTCTCTCCGCAGTGATGACGGCTACAGGGCAATGGTTTCAGATGCCGCCGCCGTTCTCTCTGTTTCCAGAGCTTCAAAAGAGTACGCGGAGGAAAATCTCTACAGAGCACAGCAACTTGCGGAGAACGGGGCTATAAGTGCCGGTGAGTTTCAGAGAATTGAAACCGAGGCTGCTACTGCGGAGGCCTCTTTTCAAAGGGCTTCTGCAGGCTACACAGCGTCTGCAAACTCTGCAAGAAGTGGTTACGTAACTGCACCTTTTGACGGCGTTGTGGGACGGGTTTATGCCTCAGACGGTAATGTGGCATCAGGTCCTCTTATGACTGTTTCGGGATCAGGAGCCGTCCAGGCTGAACTGCTTGCAGCACCGCGTCATATACACAAACTCAGAGTTGGTCTGCCTGTTGTTTTTACAACAGACCATTTCCCGGGATTGTTTTTCCCTGGTTCAATTGTATCTGTGTCTGAGATGGCTGACCCAGTGTCCGGTATGGTGGCCATGACAGCGCAGTTTCCGGATTCTTCCGGAAATCTTGTTCCAGGCCTTACGGGAACGGCGGCGGTAATGCTTGAAACAAGGGAAAACGCGGTTGTTGTACCGGCGGGAATGATGACATTTATTGAAGACAGCAAAATGGAAGTTGCTCTGGTAAAGGATGGGCAGGCCGTTATCAGGCAGGTTGAAACTGGAATAAGAAACGGTGTTTTTTACGAGATTGTCACAGGCCTTGCCCTGGGAGACACCCTTATAGACATGGGACACACCCTTGTTTCTGACGGGTCGCCGGTAAGGGTGGTGCGGTAATGAATCTTCCGGAACTTGTGGTTAGAAGAAGAATCTCTTTTCTTATGGTATTCATTCTCATGGGCGGGGCGGGAATATTTGCGCTGACTCAGCTTGGTCTTGATTATTTCCCCAAGGTTGATGTGGGGCAGATTCTCATTGTTACCATACTTCCAGGAGGAGCGCCGTCTGAGGTAGAGAACCTTGTCACCAGGGTGATTGAAGACGCGGTTTCCGGAGTAGAGGGTGTAACTTCTGTTGAGTCCTCCTCCGGTAATTCAACAAGCGGTATTACCGTGATTGTTTCTTCCTCTGCGGACATCAGCGAGGTGGAGAGCGATATCAAAGAAGCTGTGGATCTGATAAAGGACGATCTTCCCGAACTGGCTACTGACCCTGTGATAAGAGCTATGGAATCCAGCATGAAGCCGCTGGTTATTCTTGGAATCAGCAGTGATAACCTGAACAGCGGTGAGCTGCGCCAGGTTGTTACAGATGAGATAGAGCCGGTTCTCAGGAGGGTATCCGGAGTTGCTTCCAGCACAATTTCAGGTGGAGAGGTTCGTCAGATCAACATTTCTGTTAATCCCATACTTCTGGGAGAGAGAAACATCTCCATGGTTCAGGTGTTCGGAGCGTTGAAGTCGGTTCAGGGGAATCAGCCCGGCGGAGACATAGACTCACACGGTACTGAGATTTTCATAAGTGTAAAGTCCGGGTTCACAACCCTCGAGCAGCTTGGTGAAGTTGTTGTAGGCAGTCACGGCGGAATCCCCGTTCACCTCAGGGATGTGTCTGAGATTACCGACGGCAGCAGAGACCAGAGCAGTACCAGCAGAATAGATGGTGAAAACTCTGTTCTTCTGATTTTTCGCAAGAGTGGAGACGCCAACACGGTAAACACATGCAGGCTTCTTGAGACACAGATCGCACGGACCGCTCTGAACTACTCCGGGATACTGAACATGGAAGTGGTGTATTCCCAGAGTGATTTCGTGCTGGACTCCACCAGAAGTCTGCTTTTAACCGGGGTGCAGGCAATTCTTCTTGCTGCGGCAGTTCTTATGTTTTTCCTGGGTTCGGTTGTTAACGCCGGTATTGTGAGCATATCCATGCCCCTTTCTTTTATCTCCACTTTTGCCGCCATGTATCTGCTTGGTGTTAACTTGAACATCATGAGCCTCGCCGGTCTGAGTATTTCCATTGGTATGATCGTAGACAACTCTGTGGTTGTGCTGGAAAATATCCACCGCAGAAGACGGGATGGAGAATCCAGAACAGTCGGTGCAGTACAGGGTGCCGCACAGGTCGGAATGGCTGTTGCTGCTTCAACCATGACCACCGTTGCGGTGTTTATTCCCATGCTGTTTGTAAAAGGAATGACAGGGCAGATCTTCAGAGATCTCAGTATTACCATTGCAGCTGCCCTTTTTATATCCCTGTTTCTTGCAATGACACTGATACCACTTCTGGCCTCAAAGTCTAAAAATCTCATAAAGAGGCACGGCTCCAGATCGTTTTCCTCGAAGATAGAGAAAGCTCTTGCGAAACTTGATCTGAAGTATGAGAAACTGCTTACCTACTGCACTGCCCACAAGGCGAAATCACTGGTTCCCGTTGTTGTTCTGTTCTTCGTTTCCATGTTCCTGTTCCGTCTTGTTCCAACATCTTTTCTGCCGGACATACAGGAAGGAATAATTGATGTAAACATCAGTCTGCCCACAGGAACGAATCTGGCCAGAACAGACAGTTTTGCAAGAGCCATGGAAGATTCCCTCTGTGCGGTGTTTCAGCCAGGTGACCTCAGTCATCTTGTTGTTGATGTGGGAAAGGCGGAAGGTCTGGGTGCGATGTTCGGTTCTGATGCCACATGCAGAATCGTTATGTCTTTCTATCTTGCGCCTGAGGAAGACAGAAACACAGGTGTTGACAGTTACGCGTCATCCATGAGAAATATTCTTTCCGGTACACCTGGAATCAGGTATGCTGTGAAAACAGGAACTCCCATCGGTAACGAGTTTCCCATCCAGATCAATGTGTTCGGCTCCAATCTTGATTCACTGAGAGTTATCGGTGATATGGTGAGAGACAATCTGGACAGGATTCCGGGAACTGTGGGAGAAGTTTCTTCTCTGGAGGACTGGTTCACTCAGATAGATTACATTCCGGATGACGGGGTTCTTTCTGTAAGGGGATACTCCAGAGCGCAACTGGCGTCGGAGGTAACCCTTGGGATGCTGGGAGCGAATGTTACAACAATGAACGACAATGGTATTGATGTGGATGTAAATCTTAGATATGCAGAAAGGTATCGTTCTTCCCGTGAAGCAGTTGCCGGTATTACCGTAAACGGGGCTCCTCTTGATTACTGGGGAACTTTCACAACCGCACTCGCGCCGAACAAGATCGGTCGACTGGACAGAAGTCGTGTCGTAAGCGTGTTCTGCCAGCTTGACGGAAGACCTCTTGGCGCAGTTGCGGCTGATGTGGAAGCCATGATGGATACACTGGAAACAGGCGGTGCAAGGTGGGAAATTACAGGTGATGTTACCGATCAGAAGAAGTCTTTCGGCAGTATGGGCCTGGCTATTGTTGTGGCCATTGTTCTTGTTTACATGGTTATGGCTGCCCAGTTCGAATCGCTGCTCGAACCTTTCCTGCTGATTTTTGAAATACCCCTTGCCTTGATAGGTGTGGTCTGGATGCTTTTAATAACTGGAACCACAATGGGTTTGACTTCGCTTGTTGGTATTCTCATGCTCATAGGCATAGTGGTAAACAACGGTATTGTGCTGGTAGACTTTGCCAACGGCCTCAGAAGGAAAACCGGAATCACAGCTGCTGAAGCCATCGTTCAGGCTGGAAGGGTAAGGCTGAAACCCATTCTCATGACAGCCAGTACCACAATCCTGGCACTTGTTCCGCTGTCTCTGGGCGGCTCCAGCAGCGCTGCATTGTGGGCTCCCATGGCACGAACCGTTATCGGAGGAATGCTTGTGGCCACTCCTCTGACACTTGTGGTTCTCCCTGTTCTGTATGTGATGCTGGATCACCATCGCAGGGAAAAGATTTCTGCATCTACAGTAACTGAGTCTTCGCCGTAGGTCTTGGAGCTTTCACCACGAGAACACGCAGGTCTGAAGTGCCTTCGTTGTACCAGCAGTGCGGAATCCCACTGGGGCTTTCGATAACTGTATCGGTGGTAACGGGTTTCTTTTCTTCCCCCACTTCAACAATACCGGAACCTTCGAGCACATAGAAGAACACATCAACAGGGGTTATGTGACGGATGAGTTTCTCTCCGGGTTTCATGGTAATAACGCTTGACAGGGCATACTCATTTTCGTAAACCCTTCTTACATCAACACCATGGGGATTGTCCGCCCGGGGCTGTTCAGACATCTTTCTTACTATCACAGTTTCCTTCCATTCGGTGTGAAAACCATCGGTTTATTCAACTGTATCCCGGTACACTTTCAGTCCTTCTTTTAGAATTTTTAGAGCTTTTCTCATCTTTTCGTCTGACAGCACATAGGCAATTCTTATCTGGTCAACACCAAGGCCGGGAGTTGCGTAAAATCCGGCTGCAGGTGAAACCATTGTTGTCTCTCCATTGTACTGAAAGTCGGTGAGCATCCACAGAGCGAATTTTTCTGCATCTTTCACTGGAAGCTTGATGGTTGCGTAGAACGCTCCTTCGGGTTTCAGGAAGAAGATGCCTTCTACATCCGCCAGTTCTTCCATAAGAACATTTCTTCTGTTCTGATAGGTTTTCAGCATGTTGTCGTAGTAGTCTTCTGAAAGGTGATGGTAGATCCAGGCAGCTCCGTACTGAGCCAGTGTTGGCGGACACAGCCTGGCCTGACCCAGTTTCAATACGGCATCGAGAACAGTTTTGTTCCTGCTGATCAGGTTGCCAAGTCTTGCACCGCAAGAGCTGAACCTCTTGCTTATGGAATCCATAACTATTACGCGGTCTTCAATGCCGGGAAGTTCCAGAATGGAGAGGTGAGACCCTCCGTCGAAAACAAAATCACGATAGACCTCGTCGGAAAGAAGATACAGATCGTGCTTCTGAATTATTCTGGAAAGAGTCTGAAGCTCTTCAGGTGAAAGGACTGTTCCTGTAGGGTTGTTGGGGTTGCAGATAAGAATAGCTTTTGTCTTCTCAGTTATCTTTGATTCAATCTCCTCTGTGTCCGGGAGATGGAATCCATTTTCAACGCTGCTGGTGACGGGAACCAGATTTACTCCGGCCATGGAAGCGAATCCGTTGTAGTTGGTGTAGAATGGTTCGAAACAGATAACCTCATCACCGTGGTCACAGGTGGCCATGAATGCGAAGTACACTGCCTCCGATCCTCCAGTGGTAATGATTACATCATCTTCATCAATGCTGATACCAGACCTGGAGTAGTAGGTTGCAATGGCTCTGCGGAGTTCCGGGATCCCCTGGCTGGGGCCGTAGGCCAGCACTTCAGGCATGCTTTTCTTAAGTGCATTCCAGTAGCCCTCAGGGGTGGGAATGTCAGGCTGTCCGATATTCAGGTGATAAACAGAAGTTCCAGCTGCCTTTGCTGCGTTCGCGTACGGAACAAGCTTTCTTATGGGGGAAGCCTGCATGTCTGTACACCTCTTGCTTATAGCACTCATTCTTCTACCTTTCGAAATTCCTGTATACAAAAATTATTTGTTCGCACACGGGAATTATACAATGCAGAGAGCTTAATGCGAAAAGTCGTGACAATACCTATATTTGTCTGCTGAAAGAATGGAGACAGTGGAATGATTGTAAGACTTGCGGAGCTGCCTGTTGCAGGAGACTGGGATCACTGTGTTAACACTGCCGTCCGCGTAATGGGTCTTTCTCCTAAGCCGGATATTCTTGTGCTGCCGGAACTGTTTTCCATTGGCTACGTGCTTGACAGAATTACAGATGCCGCAATCTCTGTTGAAGACCTGAAAAGCAGTCCGCTTGCACAGGCAGCTTCAGAAACCGGTGTATCTGTAGTGGGAGGAACATTTCCGGTAAGAACAGACAGGGGAACGGTGAATATGCTTCCTGTATGGGACGGTGCTGGCAAATTGATTCACACCACCCAGAAGGTTCATCTTTTTAAGAATATGGGAGAAGATACAGTATTTGCTGCGGGAATCCCCTCTGGAACATTTAAGATAAACGGAGTAACTGCCGGAGCTTCCGTGTGTTACGACCTGAGGTTTCCGGAGTTGTTTCGTCTGCATGCGCTGGGTGGTGCCAGAATCGTCTTTCTTCCGGCACAGTGGCCCCAGCCCAGACTGGAGCTGTTCAGAAGTTTTATCAGAGCCAGGGCAGGGGAGGCTCAGATCTTCTTTGTCGGATGCAACATCGGTGGAGATCATCTGGGAGTAAGGTTCAGAGGCGGCGGCGGGATTGCTTCGCCCTCGGGTAAAATGCTGGAGTGGACCGATGTGGATGAATTTGTAAGAGATTTTGATGTTCAGATGGGTGAAGTAGACAGAGTCAGATCCCGGATTTCATGTCTTGATGACAGGAGGCCGGAAGTGTATGGAGTTGAATTATGACACAAAAGAAGGTTGACCTGTTTAAAGTCTCTCTCGGCACTGTTGCCGTTCTCATCATTGCTGTGATTATGAAACTGGGTGCTCCCATATTTGTTAAAATCGCAATTGCCGGTTTCTTCGCTCTTCTTATTTCTCCCACGGTGAAAAAAACAACGCGATGGGTGGATGACCTTCTCAGAAGGGTGTTCAGAAAATACCGCAGAAGAAGCGATAAGAGTCAGTCAGGTCTTGCTGATGTGATAGGTACCGCCCTTGTTCTGGTTATGGCACTCACCATAGCATCGGTATTCTTCTTTCTGATCTACGGAACAATGAGCATGATGTTAGGGCGCAAGGATGACATGGTAAGCAATGTTGTAACTCCGGTGTTTGATTTTGTGGAAACAGCACAGACGGAATGGATACCTGATATCTACAGTCGTCTGGGTATGAACGACCTGGAGCAGGTACCGTTTCAGACAGACAGCACAGTGACCAGCGGGAAGGTGCCACGGTCGGTTGTGGAGGATTCTTCGTTTTCCCTGAGCTCCATCGCCCCAACTGCTGCAGGGCTGGTAGGGTCTGTATCCAGCGCACTGTTTAACACCGTAATAATCGTGATGCTGACAGTCTTTATGGTAAACGGCAGAAGGATATTCTCAAAGAAAATCAAAAAGATGGATACAGCTACCTTTCAGAGATACCAGGAACTCATAGGCGGTGTTGAAAGGGTTCCCAGAAAGTACCTTCTTGCAAAACTGGTTACAAGTGCTCTTACAGGGCTGTTGATCGGAGTGGCCCTGATAGTAATGGGTTTCCAGCCAGATGAAGCCATTATATGGGGAACGACAGCGATGGTTTTCAACTTTATACCGTTTTTTGGCTCGCTTGCCGCCGGAGTAATGATAGCTCTGTACGTCATGTCGGTTCATGGGATACAGCAGGGGGTGATTGCCGCCGCTGTGGTTCTGATCATCAACAACATTGTTTCAAATGTAATAGAGCCTAATTACTTCGGCGATGTGCTTCCTATCGGAAAAGTAACTATCCTGCTGTGTGTGATAATCTGGGGTTATATCTGGGGTCTGCTTGGTATCTTTCTTGCGGTTCCCCTTACGATAATTACGAAAGTTCTTCTGGAACATTTGATTGGAAGAAATTCACTGGTAGTTCTTATGGAGGTTTAACATGCTTCAGGCTGTTCTTGCATTTGTTCTAACCGGAGGTATTCTCAACCTGAGCTGGTCAGCTGAGAGTACTCCTGGAATAATGGAAACATCACTTGGGGAAAGGGTAGTGCTTGTCGGAGCACCGTCTACCGGAGTTCCCGGCGCCCCTCTTTTTCCCAGAGTTCCTCTTACCGTTGCTCTCCCGGAGGGTGCTGTGGCAGACAGTGTGAGAATAATTCAGGCTGATGCCCTGCCTCTTTCATACAACTGCATACCTATGCCTGCACAGGCCGGAGTTCCGATTTCAGCTCCAGGTGAATTCCGAATTACACCTGCAGATCCGGCAGCTTTTTCCAGGCCGGTAACTGTGTCGGTAAGACTGGGGCAACAGGGGACACTGATGGGTTTTCCAGTTGCCGACCTTGTTCTGACACCTGTATCCTGGAATCCTGAAACGAACGATCTTTTCTGGGTAGAGAATGTACAGATGCAGTTGTTCTATCACTATAACGGCGGTACCGTACCTTCAAGAGGTGTTTCCGGTTCTGCCGTTGCTGCCGGGATAGTTGCCTCATCTGTTATCAACCCGGAGGACATTCCCCCAGTTTCTCTGTCTTCCGAGTATCCATGGGGAGAGTATCTGATAATTGCCGACGATGCACTGTCCGGTGCTTTCGAGCCTCTGGCAGAGTGGAAAACACAGAAGGGCATTCCCGCAAAGATAGTTAACATGTCTTACATCACAGACATGTATTCTGGAGTGGACGATGCCCAGAAGCTCAGATTTTTCCTGGAAGATATCTATCAGGACTCTCCGCCAACCTACATTCTTCTCGCCGGTGATACACCGGGGGTTCCCCACAGAAACTGTTATGCCACTGCCGAGGGATACACAGGTGATCCAGCTTCGGATCTTTACTATCAGGACATGAACGACACGGCACCAGGGGTGGATGCATGGGACCTTGACGGTGATGGAACATGGGGAGAGCTCAACGGTGAGGACAACATGGACTACCATCCGGACTACATTCTGGGAAGGGCTTCTGTTGAAACCGTAGCTGAAGCGGAGATCTTTGTAAACAAAGTTCTTGCCTGGGAGAATGCTCCTGATACTGCAGACTGGTACAACTCCATGGGATTTACAACGGAGGTTCTCTGGAGCAGTCCATACTGTCCCGGTTCTGCAGGCAAGGAAAAAGTTGATACGCTCTACACACCTTCATCCTGGACAATAACAAAACTGTATCAGGATACCGGCACCCAGAGCTATGATGCTACAATGGCCATGCTCAATACCGGAATGCATTTTGTCAATCATGCCGGTCACGGAAGTGAATCTCTCGTTTCAATCGGTTCCGGAACGCTGTACACAACGGAGTTCATGGGGTTGACAAACATTTCACAGAATGGCCGTCCCACAATCTGGAACACCATCGCCTGTCTTTCCGGTTCGTTTGACACGGGAACATGTCTTGCTGAAGCGTGGATTAGATCACCTGGAGGAGGCGGCTTCTGCATTATGAACACCAGATACGGCTGGGGAGAGCCGGCAGAGCCAGGTGATCAGTGGAGTGAACTGGTTGATCAGGAGTTTTTTGCAAACTTCTTTGTCGACGATATGTATCTTCTTGGAGTGGCCTACATGATGGCCAAAGACGATTTTATTTCACTTATTCCCTCGGATACACACTACGACTGGATAGCAAAGAGCAATACGCTGTTCGGCGACCCTGAACTGCCTATGTACACCACTGTTCCCGGGGAAATGGAAATACAGAGCATTGAATTGTGTGAAGGGGATCAGGATCTTACAGTTTCAGTCTCATCAGGTGGATCGCCCCTGGAAAACGCCAGGGTCTGTCTGCTTCAGGGAGACTGGGACGACCCGGTGACCTATGCTGTAGGCATCACAGACGCGTCGGGCAACGCGGTACTTTCCTGGGCAGACCCGCTGCCTGCAGTTCCAACTGAGGTAAGGCTTACAGTGTGGGCCAGAGACAAGGTACTTCTTACGGGAATGCATACGGTATACACAATGGGTATTGGTGAGGGAAGCCAGGTAACATATCCTTCTCTTTCTCTCCGCTCAGCTAACCCGGTTGTCGGTAACCTTTCTGTCAGCTGGTCTATACCCCAGTCAACAACCGGAGAAATATCCATAGTTGATCTCGCAGGCAGAACCGTTTCACACCAGTTTCTAGAAAGCACCCAGGGTGTGTTCAGCTGGCAGGCAGAACAAAATCCTGCAGGAATCTATTTTGTAAGACTGACCACAGCGGCAGGTGATGTTCTTAAAACCCGCCTTGTTGTCGTCCACTGAAACGGGTAAAGGAAAGAAAGGCAAATACAGTGAAAGAGTTGAAACGAGAGAATGGTATAGTTGTACTCAGGTTTGATAAAGGGGAAGACTTCATGGAAAGTCTCTCCGCATGGTGTGTAGAGAAAGATGTTCAATCAGCAGCTATACTCTGCGGCATCGGAATGCTTCGTGATATGGAAATCGGCCGCTACAATGGAACGGATTACACCATTAAAAAGGAGAGTGAGTCATGCGAAATTCTCTCTCTGCAGGGTAATGTTTCAATGAAAGAGGGCTCTCCTTTTGTGCATCTGCATATATCGTTTGCTGATCACAATTTCAGCGCAACAGGGGGACACCTGTTTAACGGTACAGTTTCCATGACAATAGAGCTTGTTGTAGCTCCGATGTCACCTGGTCTTGTGAGGAAACCAATGGGCGGTACTTTCTGGCAGATGGACATTTGAGCACTTGACGCGGAACAGGTTCATATTATGATACGGTCGCTTTGCAGTGGGGCTGTAGCTCAGTTGGTATGAGCACTTGACTGGCAGTCAAGGGGCCGCGGGTTCGACTCCCGCCAGCTCCACCACAGGAACCGCCGCTGAGTGCAGCGGCGGTTCTTTTTCCCATAGCGCAGCAAGGGGTTGCACACCGTAGTGCTATTGTCTATCTTACCTGCTCCAAGTGACGGGCATTTAGACAACTACTCAGTTATAGATGTAAGTGTTGCAAGTAGTAACGCAAAGAAACAGGAGGAAGAAATGACCAAGGCAGATATCGTTGCCAACATTTCAGACGAGACTGGTCTCACCAAGAAGGAAGTTGCCTCTGTTGTCAACCAGTTCTTTGTTGAAGTCAGAGACGCTCTCTATGATCACGAGCATATTGAAATACGCGGTTTTGGTACATTCAAAGTGGTTGAAAGAAACCCCAGAATGGCTCGCAACCCTCATACTAAAGAGCCCGTTGCAGTTCCCCGCAGACACGTGCCCTTCTTCAAATTTTCAAAGACAGTGAAGAACAATGTCGCAAAGGCGGAGAAGTAGATGCCAAACGGAAGAAAACGCAAGCGGAAAAAAATTGCTACACACAAACGGAAAAAAAGAAGACGCGCCAACAGACATAAGAAGAAGATCCGCTAGGTTTTGAAAATAGTTGTTGTTTCAGATACACATATCCCGGCAAGGCTTTCAGCTCTGCCGGGATTAGTGTATGAGGTATGTGCCGACGCCGACCTGATTATTCACGCAGGAGACATTGAAGAGAGAGAAGTTATCAACGATCTTCTCCGGTTGGCTCCAGTTAAAGCAGTCAAAGGTAACATGGATCTTCTCCGGCTCCCGGAAACACTTACCCTTGAATTGCAGGGCTTCAAGATCTGTGTTGCTCACGGTTCTGGACCCTATCACAATGTGAGGGAGAGGCTGAAGCTCAAGTTTCAGCAGCAGAAGCCGGACATCATCATTCACGGTCACACCCACATCTACCATCTGAGTAAAGACCACAACACAGTGTTTCTGTGCCCAGGTGCAGTTGCAAATCCCACAGGAAGCCGGTCAATAGTTATCCTTACCCTCGAAGCCGGTAAACAGCCTGCATATGAGAAGATCTCATTCTGACTTGAATAACCCCGGTTAATTGACTATCTTTGTGCTCACATCATCGCGGTGTCCCCGTAGCTCAGTTGGATAGAGCGCCGGCCTCCGGAGCCGGAAGCCTGGGTTCGAATCCCGGCGGGGATACCATTATTTGAATTATATCGTGAAAATATTATTCCTACCACATTAGGTGGTATCTTCAAGCCATTGACTTATATACATCCCTCTCTTATTCTAACTTGAGGTAGTTTCGTGGTGATTATGCGCGACTGGTTAAACATGCTGTGCGTTAATTCACTTCTTCTTACGCTCTTCTGCTGCATTTATCTTCAGCTGCTTAGGACAAAGGAGGATTCTGTGAGAAAGCATTTATTAGCGGTCTTCGTTCTTTCCGCTGCTTCATTCGCTGCAACGGCAACCCAGACTGACTGGTCTGGTGGCGGTGGAGTTCCGGGTCCTGTAACAGACTGGGGTAACAGTTATGATATTGGCGATCAGATCAATGATAGTGGAAGCTCACTGTGTTTGTTAACATATCCTCTTGCCACCACGTTGGAGCATACAGTGGGTGGTAACTTTGACGGTGCATATTCTGTCTATGCCACTGACGTAGATGGAGACGGAGACACCGGTGTGCTGGGGGCTGCTTACTATGACAATGTCATTACCTGGTGGGAAAACACCGACGGCACTGGCACAGTGTGGACTGAGCATACGGTGAGCACTAACTTTGATGGCGCAATATCAGTCTACGCTACCGATGTAGATGGAGACGGAGACACAGATGTGCTGGGGGCTGCTTACAATGACGATGACATTACCTGGTGGGAAAACACCGATGGTACCGGTACCGTGTGGACGGAGCATTCTGTAGACGATAACTTTGACGGCGCATTGTCAGTCTACGCTACCGATGTAGACGGAGACGGAGACACAGATGTGCTGGGAGCTGCTAATTATGGCAATAACATCACCTGGTGGGAGAACACCGATGGCATCGGCACCGTGTGGACTGAGCATACTGTAGACGGTAACTTTATCGGAGCATCTTCAGTGTATGCCACTGATGTGAACGGAGACGGAGACACCGATGTGCTGGGGGCTGCTTACAATGACGATGACATCACCTGGTGGGAGAACACCGATGGTACCGGTACCGTGTGGACAGAGCATTCTGTAGACGAAAACTTTGACGGCGCATTGTCAGTCTACGCTACTGATGTGGACGGAGACGGAGACAACGATGTGTTGGGAGCTGCTAATTATGGCAATAACATCACCTGGTGGGAAAACACCGATGGCATCGGCACCGTGTGGACGAAGCATACGGTGAGCACTAACTTTGACGGCGCAATATCAGTCTACGCTACCGACGTAGACGGAGACGGAGACACCGATGTGCTGGGAGCTGCTCACAATACTAATGACATTACCTGGTGTGAGAACACCAATGGCACAGGTACCGTGTGGACGGAGCATACGGTAGACGATAACTTTAGCGGTGTACGTTCAGTTTACGCTGCTGATGTGGACGGAGACGGCAACACCGATGTATTGGGGGCTGCTAACAATGGCGATGAGATCACCTGGTGGGATGTGATGGGCTATTCTCCTGTAGGAACTCTTGAATCATCTGTTCTTGATGCAGGTACAGTTGAGTACTGGGATACTTTTGCTTTCAACGGTGATGAACCTGCTGGAACATCACTGGGATTTCAGTTCAGGAGCTCACAGGAATTTTCCAGTATGGGTGCATGGTCTGATACTGTTTTTTCTTCAGGTACCAGTCTCTCTGGTATTCTTGCAGATTCCACAGACTTTTTACAGTACAGGGTGATACTGCAGACCACAGATCCACAGAATACGCCATTACTTAATGATGTTTCGTTTGTTTACACCACATATATGGGCATTGCTGATAATAATACTTCATCCTGGAGTCTTGCACCTGGTGCAAACCCGTCATTCGGTAACTGTGCAGTTCAGGTATCTGTACCGCAGCCTGGAATGGTCAGCCTGGTACTGCACGATATTACCGGTCGTGTTGTTGCCAGCTACTTGCAGGAATTACCAGTCGGAACACATTCTGTCTGTTTCAACAATCTTGCAGAGGGAGTTTACTTCTGCACAATGCACGCTGGAGATTTTAGTGCAACAGAGCTGGTGGCTGTTCTGAAGTAGTTATATTTACTTCATTGATATCTAAGAGCCCCTCCTGACTTTAACAGGAGGGGTTTTCATTTTATAAAAGTCAGGTTCTACACAGTTCGCCAAACAAAGTGTCTGAGTAAGGCAGGCGAGAGGCTGATATACAACAGTGTTGCACGGCTTGATCTTGATAAAAACTGGCTGTATTAACTTTTTACCGGGCTTACTTCACTGCCGGGAAAGAAACAGAGGCAGAGAAGCTCTACAGCAGCAGGCAGGCTTTTGAAGTTATGGCGGTAGCTGTGGCAACTGTGATTATGTAGTATCCGCGGGGAGTTCCTGATCCTGGGGTCCAGCTGGCTGAATAAGAGTCAGCTTCCTGACCGTGTATTGTGGTCTGGTAAACAGTTCTTCCGGCGATATCCATAACCATGATGTGTATGTTTTCGGGGTTGTTCTCTGTTTTAATATCCATGGATACAGAATCGGAGAAAGGATTCGGATAAAGTGAAAATGAGACTGTGGAAGAAGGGGACTCTTCTATACCGGTGTCGTCCTCAAAACAGTAAAGATATGAATCTGTAGAGCTGCCTCCACACGCAAGGATACTACCAGAAGATGTTTCAATGACTCCATCCAGGCGTTCACATTCATCCAGAGTAATCGGAAAATACCACAGTTTTTCACCCAGTTCATTGAAAAGATAAAGAACACCCCTCCAGTCTCCAGTCCACCAGGGTTGGCCGGGGTTGATATAGTATATTTCTCCCCCTCCATACAGGTAGTTCCCTGCAGCTGTTTGCGTAACACACATTCCCCTTGTCAGGTAATCTTCCACATGAGTTGACCAGGAAATCCTTCCACCGGAGTCTACATAGCTCAGGATTGCATATTGTGGTGATTTTACATATCCACTGTTCGAGGTGAAAGTGAAACCTTCGTCTGAGTTGGCCAAGCCGTTGCCGGTATAGTAAGATGCCAGCGCATTGATTCTTTCTCTTCCAAGATATGTTCCATCAGGGCTGAACCAAAGAACATGTGGTGCGCCTGTACCACCATCAGTACCGTGTGCAAGAATATTGAAACGTCTGCCGCTCCAGGTAGCTCTCAGCGCAAAGTTAGTGAAGCTGTCATTACCCCAGTTTCCGTCCCATATGAGATCCCCGTTGGGGTTAATGTACATTACATATGCCTGGCAGTTTGTTTCATATCGCAGATTCAGGGAACCTGACGATCCGCAGACCATCATATTACCATCGGGAAATGCATCAATGCTGTGTGCGTACTCACTTTGCTCCGGATTGATGTCATAAATTCTTTCCCAGACCGATTGACCATCAGGGGTTACTTTTGCTACAAAAAAGGAATAGTGGTTGTTGTTTCTACATGTACCTGTTACAGCAATGGTTCCATCGGACAGCTCCAGCAGGTCACAGGCTTTTTGGTTACCGTAGCCTTCCATGCCATAACTCCACAACAATTCACCTTGAGGATCAACTTTGAACAGACACTGATCTGAAGCCCAGCCGGAGATGTATATGTCACCTGTAGATGCTTGAATCAACTCCGTGAAATGGGAATACAGGTAAGGAAAATATTCAATTGACCACTCTAGAGACGGGCTAGAGAACGAGAAAGAACAAACAGTAAAGACGACCAATAATGCAGCCATCAGCTAAGCCCCCAGTCTACGGTTCCAGTATGTACATTTCTCATTGACGGGTCAAGATGTTGGTCAGTGACAGTGCTATACGACAGACAACCTGATCATACCGGTCACAACGGTTGCCAATTACAGTTGAAAGCATGTTTTCGGTAATGTTTTTTGTATTTGAAGCGGGTATTGCAAAGTCGCATCATTGAAGACGGAAAGCGCCGCATCTTTCGATACGGCGCCTGTGATATAACCGTGTTTCTAGTTCCTGGTTCTGAAGTCTTTCATGAAGTCAACAAGAGTTGAAACCGATTCGTAGGAAACTGCGTTGTAGATGGAAGCGCGGCAGCCGCCGACAGAGCGGTGGCCTTTCAGACCGAGAAGATTGAGCTCTGCGCCTTCAGCAACGAATTTCTTCTCAAGTTCTTCAGAGGGAAGACGGAATGTTACATTCATGAAACTGCGGCTGGCAACATCCTTCACATGAGGTATGTAGAAACCGTTGCTGTCATCCATTGTACCGTAAAGAAGATCCGCTTTTTTCTTGTTCACTGCAGCGATGCCTTCAAGGCCGCCATTTTCCAGAATCCATTCCATCACAAGACCGACTACGTATACAGGAAGGCTGGGGGGTGTGTTGAAGAGACTGTCTTTCGCGATGTGGGTTCTGTAGTTGACCATTGTGGGAATGTCTTCCCTTGCCTGGTCTGCAAAACTCTTTTTGATAACTACTGCAACAGTTCCTGATGGGCCTATGTTTTTCTGAGCACCGGCATAGATCAGGCTGAATTTGCTGAAATCAACTGGATGAGACAGAAAATCACTGGACATATCGCAGATAAGAGGTACATCTCCCGTATCCGGGAAGCTCCACATTTCAGTACCGTAAATTGTGTTGTTGCTCGTGGTATGAACGTATGCAGCACCTGGCGTAAGGTTGAACTGTTTGGGTATGTAGGAGAAGAGTTTGTCTTCACTGGAGGCAGCTACATTCACATTGCCGAAGTACTGTGCTTCCTTGATAGCCTTCTTTGACCAGACACCTGTGTTGACATAGTCTGCAGTCATTCCTTCCTTCAGGAAGTTGAAGGGAATGTGGAAGAACTGAGAGCTTGCTCCACCGCCTACGAACAGTACAGAGTATTCATCTGAGCTCAGTCCCATTATTTTGAGCATGTTGTTCTGAGTATTCTTAAACATCTTGTCGAATGGCTTGGATCTGTGGGAAATCTCCATGACTGACATTCCCTGTCCGTCAAACTCGAGAACCCCCGTTTCTGCTGCTTTTTTTACCACTTCCCAGGGAAGTGCTGCGGGTCCGGCAAAGAAGTTATGCACTCTGCGAGCCATTACTGCCTCCATTGGTATAAAGACTGGACAAACATGCTCATAGGTCGATATGAGCAACGACTACCGGAACCATACCGAATATGGGGTGAAAATTGCAATAGCCAGGGGTGGAAATATTGCTTTTACTGCTGTCCCGCCCTGCGGAAAAGCAGCTCCGGGCTTAGATGAAACATTACTTTTACTGCTGTCCCGCCTGGCGGAAAAGCAGCTCCGAGCTTAGGTGGAACATTGCTTTTACTGCTGTCCCGCCTGGCGGAAAGGCAGCTCCGGGCTTAGGTGGAACATTGCTTTTACTGCT
>Ga0164318_10001466_pt1 | contig 21037 bp, 17 predicted proteins | sample GuaBasSedimGuay9_FD_113734 | JGI IMG/M metagenome (GOLD analysis project Ga0164318, IMG submission 113734) | Subseafloor sediment microbial communities from Guaymas Basin, Gulf of California, Mexico - Guay9, Core 4571-4, 0-3 cm | ecosystem: Environmental > Aquatic > Marine > Hydrothermal vents... | reverse complement strand
AATAAAAACAGATAGTGCAATGATCCGGACTTCAAAAATCGAGCAGGGAGATCTCACCATTGACCTTTTTAATTATATAGACTATCCGTTTCAAGGTAATTTTTTGCTTGATGTTGATCTTTCAATGGTGCCGCAAACCTTAATACACCTAGTGCCGGATACTCTTTTATCAAAAGAACTGTCACTTGTCCATGATGTTACAGGGCGTACAAAAGCCACATTAAGCCTTTTATTGGAAACAAATTCCAGTGACCTTAATGTTACCGTCAAAACAGATGATTTTTCTGTAACAGGGTAATATGATCGTATCCCTGGTGATATTTCCCTTGAAAATATTAATTTTGTCTATGAACCGGATCTGGTTTATTTAAAAAAACTAAATGGTTCGATGAATGGCTGTACGATTTACGATCTTAATACTGATTTTAATTTTAAAAATGATCTGCAAATTAAAATCCAGTCCGGTTCCGGGATAATCAATCTTGATACAATGATTCCCTGGTTGATGTCATTTGATAAAATCAAAGAAATTATTTCACCGGTTCAGGATGGAAAAGGTAAAATCCATGTCGCCTCAATTGACCTGTCCGGACCCATTTTCGAACCGAATCAATGGGAATACAATTTAAAAGGCACAGGAATGGGAATTGATCTTACGACACATTTGGACCAGCAAGTAATAAAAAATCTGTCCTTTCAATATCATCTGTCTGACGACTTTTTAAAATTAAGTCAACTTTGTATGAAAATAATTGATCTTTCCTTGATGGAATCCTTTATTGAAACAAAACTTCTTGATAACATTTTAGTACCATTAGATTTGAAAGGCGGTATTTTTTATACCGATACAACGCACGCTTCTTTTAAAACGGATCTAAAATTCTCCACCGGACCCGAACTTTTGATTGATTTAAAAGGTGAAACACCTACATCATTAGCATTTAACTCAATAAAGTTTATAGATCCTGGGTTTTCTGATGGATCTATTTCATTTAATCAAAACAAAGATAAATCCCCATTTGATTTTGAAGGTATTTTAAACACAACCACACTTAAAAAACTGATTAAACCTGACAGTTTCTGGACAAAAAAAATTAATGATCTTACCAGCGGGCAGCCGATAATAATACACACGGATAAAGACTCTAACCTTAATATTATCACTAAAAATGTAGATCTAAACTCTCTTGTTCCTCAAGCGGATATTATGTCTAAAAAGAGTCGTTTCCTTCCGGATAAAATCATCAATTTCAAAGCAGACAACTTTAAATACAAAAAACTGACATTTACTCATATAGACAGCATATTATCTTTTAAAAAAGATCATTCATATATCAGGCTTAAAAAGGCTTTTTTATGCGATTTGGAGACAGGCGGTTATATCAATCTTAAAAAAGATATTGTCTATGCAAGTGTTACAATTAAGGCCCATAATAAAGATAACATTCAGGATCTATTGTCTTGCAATCTTTTCCAGAACGAAAGATTTATGGACGGCCGTTATTCTTTGACTTGTAATTTTAAATCCAATGGAACAAAAAATGATTTTTTTAATAAATCTTCGGGATACATTCTGTTTAATGCTCAAAAAGGACGAATTTATAAATTGACGCTTATTTCAAGAATCCTTTCTGTTTTAAATGTTTCAAATCTTTTTAAAGGAAACGTCCCCAATTTGATACAGGAAGGGTTTGCCTATAATAGTATTATCTTTGAAGCAGATATCAAAGATAGTATTATTTATCCTACTAAAGCTGTAATAGATGGACAGGACATGACACTTATTTTCAGTGGCTGGATCGATCCTATTCATGATAAACTTGATTTGATTTGTCTTGTTGCTCCGTTTAAAACAGTTGATCTCATTATTAAACATATTCCTATTGTTAATACACTTCTTGACGGTCGTCTTGTTTCTGTTCCCATTGAAGCCAATGGAAAACTCTCCGACCCGAAAGTGACCCCTTTACATCCTGCTGCTGTTGGTACAAGTCTTATAAATATGATGTCGGATATCTTAAAGACACCGGTTAAACTGTGGGATGACTTCTATAATGAATAAAAAAATAGAACCGGTATTAAATTTAGCCATAAAATACTTATCCTACCAGCCAAGGACGGTTCATGAAATTCGAAAACACATTCAAAAGAAGGGTTTTGATGATGATATTGTTAAAAAAATTATTGAAATTTTACTTGAAAAAAAATATTTAGATGACAATAATTATGCACAATTATTTATACAAGGCAGAGTGAGAAACAAACCAAAATCAAAATTTGCCTTCCGGTATGAACTTAAAAAAAAGGGGGTTAGCTCTTTAGTTATAGATAAAATTCTAGAGCAATATGATGATCAGACGCTGGCTATAAAATCAGTAAAACCAAAAATAAGGCTGTGGCAAAATTTTGATGATAAAAAATTTAAAAAAAAAATGATGAACTATTTAAGATATAGAGGATTTAACTATGATATCTGCCTGGCAACACTGGATTATTTTTGTGAATCAAATAACCTGATTAAAGAGGATTTTGATGAAAATTAAATTTTTTACTGTGGGTGGAACCATTGATAAGGTTTATTTCGATGCCTTAAGTGAATATGAAGTTGGGGAATCCAACATTGCTGATATTTTAAAAGATGCAAAAGTAAATTTTGAATATGATATTATAGCCGTGTTAAAAAAAGATTCTCTGGATATGACAGATCAAGACCGCTTAACCATCAAACAGGTTGTGCAGGACGAGACCAATGATAAAATTATTATCACGCATGGTACAGACACCATGATAGACACTGCAAAGGCCCTTGGAATAATTAAAAATAAAGTCGTTGTTTTTACCGGAGCCATGATACCTGCTAAATTTAAATCAAGTGATGCTATTTTTAATTTAGGGTCTGCAGTTACTGCTGTTCAAACATTGCCTCATGGGGTTTACCTTGCCATCAGTGGCAGAATTTTTTCACCCGATAACGTTAAAAAAAACAGAACCTTAAAACAATTTGAGTAAAAAATGTTATATTTTGGGAAAAAAATTACCTAGTTTTATAACTAATTTTACCCATTTTTTATTAAAAACCAAAAAAAATCATAATTAATGCCAATTAATTGACATTTTTTTAAAGAATAAAAAAATTTTTTACACGGTCTTGGTTTGAACTACCCGATATAATAGGATTTTTAAAAATTGACACAAAAACAATAACATAAATGGCATATTTTGTGCATTATTTGTAAACAATTGAACTTTAGAAAAATCATTTGGATTTAGATAAAAGGAAGAACTTCCATGGTGGGCAGAAAAAGAACCGTTGAGAGACGAAAAAATAAACGATACAAGGCTATCGAAGGTGCCTACGCTGCGATAAGTCCAAATTCTCACAAATTAGGGCAGATCATTGATGTCAGCATGGGCGGGCTTGCATTTAAATATATTGACACGAGTAATGATGATATGGAAAACGAGGCCCTTTCCGAAGAAACAATCTTTTTAAGTAGTATGGGATACTATGTCGGGGATCTTCCATTTAAAACCATTGCCGATTATGAAGTAACAAATGCGCCCTCATTCAGTTCAATGAAAGTTAGGAAAAGGCATGTGCAGTTCACTGACTTAAGTTTTAAACAACTTTTTGACCTGGATTATTATCTTAGGAATAATGTTTCGGAACCAGTGGAAAAACTTCCTCAGCAATACAAATCATAACCACTTAGCAGTAAAAATTTTTAGGAGCGTCAATCTCTCAACCCCCTCTTTTTTTTTCCGATTTAATAATAATCAATGCACTTTTATCAATATCCAGATACTTTTTAGCAAGCAATCTTAAATCATGATTAGTGATAGTCTTGTAACCGTTTATCATATTATTGGCCCAGTCAAATTTTTGTGGATAAACCGAAGAATTGGCCATAACGGAATTTAACCAGTAATTATTTGTCTTTCGAAGAACTTTTAAATGATTTAATATGGGTTTTAAAACTAAAGTTGTCTCTTTTTCTGAAATACCATCAACGGTTAAAGAATAAACGATTTCTTTGATTTTATTGTATATAAACTTATACCTTTCAGGTTTTACATTGACAACTGCATGCATGATTCCATAATTGTTAAACCGCATGGACGGATCATTATATACATAAGGGGAGTATGTTTCACCCAGTTCTTCTCTGATAACAACCCTTAGTCTTTCTGAAAATACCCTTGATAAAACAGACAGTCTCCGGGTCTGCATAATATCCCAGAAATCATCCGTTAGAAATGCAACGTGGACAACCCCCGTATCAATTTTGGTTTCAATGTTCAGTTCAATCTGTTCCCCTTTCGGGAAAGATATCGTTCCAGGATCGATCAATTTATTTGAAAATTGTTTTCTTTTTGCAAAGGCTCCCAAATATTTTGAAGCAAGCTTTATCATATTTTCAAGGTCAAAATCTCCTGCCATGGAAATCTCGATAGAAGAATTTTGAAAATAGGGGTTTAACCAGTTTTTAATATCATCTAATGTATAATTACTAACCGTATCAGGGAGAGGCAAACCAAATCTATCATCATTATTAGCAAGAAACGACTTTCCTTTTATCTGCATGATACCTTCAGGTGTCCGTATAAGGCTGTCATACTGCTGTTTATAACGTGTTTTTGCAAGGGTTAATGTTTCAGGTCTATACCCCGAATCATTAAAATAATGATAGATAAGTTGAAAAATAAGTTCAGCTTCTTTTGGATCACCAGAGCCGGATAAAGAGAAATAATTCTCATTAATTGAAAACCCGATACCTACATTTTTTCCGGCCAGGGCTTCTTCCAACTGGTCAGTATCAAGATTTCCAAAGCCGCTGTTCCTTATAACACTTTCACTGACAAGTGCTAAACCAGGGCTTGATGCCGGCTCTGATTTTTTCCCTTCTCCAAAACAAACCTTAAAGATGAATTCATTTTTTTTAAAATCCGTTCTTTTAAGATTCATTCGAACATTATTGTGAAAATCAAGTGTTGTAATACCAAGATCTTTGACATTATCTTTCCGGGTTCTTATCCCGGATTTTGAAGACGTCAATTCAAGATAAGGAAACGTTTTTGATACAAATCCTTCATATTTGTTCACTTGATCAGCCAGGCTTTTTTGATAAACATCAAGAATGGTGGTTTCAGGTTCTTTTGTATGAATCTCAGCATTACCTGTCACAAGAATCAGTCTGTGATCTTTTGACCAGATTTCTTTTAAAGCCTCATGGACGTCCTTTAAAGAAATCGATTCAACATAAGGCTTTAAAAAATCTTTTCTCTGTAATGGAGATAACAATAGTTCCTTTCGATTAATGGTTCTCAAAATTTTTTGGGCCAGATCCGGACTCTTTTGTGATCCTGCCTGTTTCACCTGCTTTTCAAGTGAAGAAATGAAATCGGCTTTTACCCTTGTCAGCTCTTTTTTTGTAAAGCCGAATTCAAGCCCCTGTCTCAGTGCTTTTTCTAGTTGTTCAAGGCTCTGTTCCCACTTGTCGGGGTCACATGTGGCACTGATGGCAGACAATGAGATATGGTGCAAAAATGATCCTGAAAAAACAGTGCCTTCAGAAAAATCAACCCTTTGTTTTTTTACCATTCGTAAAAGTCTGTTTTTCAGCATTGAATCAACTATATGGTTTAATGTTCTTTTTTTTAAAGTATCAAGGGTTTGATTTTTAAACGGTACCCGGGAAACAGTCTCTATTGTGATGTCAGTGCTACCGGCTTCCGGTTCGTAATGATAAAAAGTTTTTACTCCCTGATATTTTTTCCACTCTTTCACTATAGGATTTTTTAATAACACAGTGGGGGAGTTAAGCTTGGAAAATCTTTTAATAAGCATCGGCTGAACTTTTTTGATATCAAAGTCACCAACAACAACCAACACCATATTATCAGGCCGATACCATTTGTCATAATATGACTTTAAAAGTTTTTGATCCGCTTTTTTTATAACGCTGTCAATCCCAATGGGGAATCTGTGATTAAAAAGTGCACCGGGAAGTTCAAATTCAAGTGATTTTTTAAACGTCCTGTAAGATACGGAATCTCTCTGTCTTTTTTCTGCAAGAATAATACCCCGTTCACGATCCACCTCGGTTTCCAGAAGAAGAGCGCCCTTTGCATAATCCTGAATAACCAAAAAGGCCTCATCCATACGCTGTTGATCCGTCCCTGGCAGAGACAGATCATACACCGTATTAAAAAATGAAGTGTGGGCATTGGCATCTGCACCAAAGTCCATACCAATGGATTGAAAATATTCAATTAATTCGCCAGGTTTAAAATGCTCTGATCCGTTAAACAGCATGTGTTCCAAATAATGTGCCACACCCTGCTGTTCATCGGTTTCATGCATGGAACCGGCAAAGACATTGAGATGAATATTAACCCTGTCTTCCGGCGTAGAGTTTTCCATGAGGATATATTGAAAACCATTGGGCAAAAAACCGTAAACAATAGCAGGATCAGTTTGGATACCATTATTGGATTGTTCAAAAACTGGATGCCTAGGACCACATGAAAACACGAATAAAAGGCCTAAAATTACAACCTTAAAAATAAATTTATTCATCCGGGACCTTAATTCAGGATACTAGGATCATAATTGATTTCGCTACGTTCTTTTAATTCACTGAGCCAGGCCTGGTAAGATTGTGCCTGTTTTTTCCAGTTGATTTCATCTTTTATTTTTTTAAGATCTTTGGTAACTTCAGATTCATCAGGGATTTTGAGTTCCTTAAATCCGATAACACAAAACCCGACTTGTGTTTCAATTATTTTCGGATAAATTTTATTGTTTTGATTTAAGGTAAAACCTGCCTCATTAAATTTAAGGGAATTTCCCACACCTTCAATAGCCTCATTTCTGGTGAATAATTTTGTGGATTTAAATTTTTCAGGATATTCCTTGGCAAGTTCGTCCAGATTTTTTGAATCAATGGCTTTAGCAACAGACTGCTGGGCATCTTTTTTTGCCTGCTCTTTTTGAAATTTTGCTGTAAGCTCTTTTATAACGTTATCTTTAACAAGATTAAAATCCTGGACAGCCGGTTCAATCTTTTGAATTACCTTAATTAAATAATAAGATTCACCAAATTGTTTTACATCACTGATATTATCTAAGGAAAGCTCAAAAGCAGTACTTGCAAATCCTCTATTGTCTGCAATATCAAGCCCCTCACCCGCCAGATTAAATTCTTTAGTTTTAACAATTTTCTTATTTGCGATGAGTGCTACCTGTTCAAAATCATCCCCGTCAATTACAGCGTCAAATGCCTCTCCTGCTTTATCATAAGCAAAATTCTGCAGTTCCTGCTGTTCAAGTGCTTTTCGTATTTTCCCTGAAGCCTTTTCCACCGTCTGGGTGGAAGCATCAATTTTAGACATTAGTTTAATAATATGCCAGCCAAACATAGTTCTCACAGGTTTGCTGATTTCATCAGCTTTCATGGAGAATGCCTTATCAGCAAAAGGTTTTACCATAGCTTTTTTTTCAAAAACCCCTAAGTATCCACCAGTTTCTTTGGAAGGGCCTTCTGAATATTGCTTAGCCAGTTCTTCAAAATTCTGTTCTTTTTTTACTGCCATCTCGTAAACTTGTTGTGCTTTTTTTTCTGCCGCTTTAACTTTTTCTTCTTCTGCATCTTCGGCAACTTTAATTAAAATATGTCTGGCCTCGACCTTTTGGGGCACCTTAAATTCATTGATATGTTGTTCGTAATACTCTTTGATACTGGTTTCAGTAATCAAAAGGTTGTCTTTATAATCTTCAGGAGAAAACTTTAAATATGCGGCCTTTATTTTAGGGTCTGATTTATAATTATCTTTATTCTCAGTATAAAAATTATTGATCTGTTCCTCATCAGGATGAATATCAGAATAATCATTGGGATCAAACAAAAGGTAGTCAACTGCCATTTTAGTATTTTGAAACAAATACCAGTTCCTGGCTTCAATGTCAGAAACAGCAACGGTACTCAACACCATATTTCTAACCTTCTGCAGTCTTAACGAATTGATTTGATCTTGCTCAAAAACTTCTGAATTTAAAGAATTTAAACTTAATACTTTTTTATACTGATCTAAATTAAATTTTCCATCTCTTTGAAAGGCTTTAATTGACAATAAAGATTGTTGAAGTTCTTCATCGGAAATATTAATTTTCAATTTATCTGCCTGGGCTAAAACTAATTTTTGTTCAATTAATGAGTCAAGAGCCTGTTGTTTTACATTGAGTGCCTTTAAAATATCATCATTCAAGTTTTTCCCAAATCTTGCCCGCATCTGCTCAACAATAGTCTTATACGCCTGTTGATATTCATTCATAGTGATGGGTTCATCATTAATAGTGGCAATTGAATTATTCCTTTTTGATCCGAATGAACCCACACCGAGAAATACGAATACAATCACAATAATCCCAAGAAATATTTTAATAATCCAGTTTCCCGTATTTTCACGCAAATAACGCAGCATTAATTTCTCCTTAACTCTCCAGTAAAAAAATATAAAAATTAAACAAACATACCATAATATCTTTTCATAAAACCCTATGTCAATATTTTATTCATTCAACATATAAATATAATTTTTTAAACAGATATTTTTTGTTGACACAACAGGTTCAATCTATTATTTAAGTAAAGCTTTTACCGTGGGGCTGTAGCTCAGCTGGGAGAGCGTACGGCTGGCAGCCGTAAGGTCAGGGGTTCGATCCCCCTCAGCTCCACCACTTCTTTTCATTTAATCAAAGAATCTTGATTAGATAATTTTCAATAAGTTTGAATCCCAAGTCTTGATTAAAATTTTATGAAAAATCTTCAATAGAATATAGAAAGTGCATCAAAGGTGTTAAAAAGGTTTTGTTAATATCCTGGAATTCAGCTCCGACGGAAAGCTGACCCTGCTCTCTGCTGACATTTCTAACGCATGCCATGGCACCAATTTCATCGGATACTCCCGGAAACTGGCAGTAAACTCTTAAAAGGTCTCCTTCTCTCAATGAGTTCAAATTACTCTTATTGTCCTGGTATTTAAATCTACAGCCATTCTTACTCAGATCAAACACAACAGCGTCAAATTCTGTTTTTTTGGCTTCAACCCTGCCAGGGATAATCACATTATTTCTTTTAACAATCCTCAGTTCTCTTTGCTGAACTACTTTAGGGTATTCAATGGCAATCGCTCGGATAGGATCGGTGATGGTTTCTATCACACTGGTCTGGAATGCATATACTGAACCATCATATAAATATTTCACTATCATTTTATTACTGGGAAATAATTTGTTTTTAACACTTTTGTATCTTTTAGGAAAAGTAACGATCATGAATTCATCTTTAAGCATACCAATAAATATACTTGTAACAGAAAAATTAACCCCTTCTATTTCAATATAGATTTTGGTGCCAATATCAATATAAATGCCTTCGGATTGATCTAACTCGAAAAGCCCTTCTAATTCCTCCATCCGTTATTCCTTTCCATGTGCTTATAAAATCATTTTTTTCATGTTAAGACCCAATAGAAATTCAGCGTTCAAATTCAATAAAATAAGTATTGATTCACACGGTTTTTGTCAAGCAATAAAAACGGCATTCATTCCCCTTTAAAAAATGAATGCCGTTGATTAAAAAAAATGTCACTCGCTAGGGTTTTTCAAAGCTCTCCACAAAAACATTATTATTCCCTCTTCTAAACAAAAGTTGAACCAGGCTGCCTTTTTTTATTTGATTTAAATAGCGTTGATAGTCTTCAATAGTAGAAATTTTATGACGATTTAGTTCCATTAACACATCTCCATGCCGGGCATCTGTTTTTGAGGCCGGACTGCCTGATTCTATGTCAATGATGACAAGTCCTTTGATAGCTTCAGGATAACCGAATTTTTGTGCAATATCAGAATCCATTTGCTTTAATCGGAACCCAAACAAGTCGAAACCGTCTTTCATATTGGTCATTTCAGAAGTTTGATCCGGTCTTTCACCAAGTTTAACTTTAACTGTTTTTTTCTTACCATCCCGTATCAGCTTTACATGGACACTTTCGCCAACAGATGAACTGGCAATCATTAAAGTAAGGTCCCTTGACGAATCAATTGTTTTATCATTGATCATAATGATAACATCCCCGACCTTGATACCCGCCTTGTCTGCCGGATCTCCCTCATACACCTTGGCAATATATACCCCTTTGGTCTCTTTGATACCGTAATAATTGGCCAGTTGTTCCGTAACATTTTGAATCGCTACCCCCATCCAGCCCCTGGAAACATATTTTTGTTCTGTCAGTTGATCAATAACACCGTTTGCAAGATCTGAAGGAATGGCAAACCCTATGCCCTGACCGGACCGGATAATTGCTGTATTAATGCCAATAACTTCACCATCAAGGTTTAACAAAGGTCCTCCCGAATTACCCGGATTAATAGAGGCATCCGTCTGAATAAAATCATCATAAGGCCCGGATCCGATAATTCTTCCCTTTGCACTGACAATCCCTGCAGTAACCGTCTGTTCAAGCCCAAATGGACTGCCAATGGCCACCACCCACGACCCCACCGGTGTTTCAGACGAACTTCCAAATTTTAACGGCATTAAATTTTTTGCCTTAATTTTTATGAGTGCCAGATCAGTCGTCGGGTCTGTCCCTATGACTTTTGCATCATATTCAGCCTTATCGTGTAAAATAACCTTAACCTGATCCGCACCTTTAATCACATGGTTGTTGGTTACAATGTAACCGTCTTTACTGATAATAAAACCGGAACCCAGACTTTTTTCTTTTCTCTTCTGTGGCCTTTGATTAAAAAAGGGGGCAAAAAACTCATTAAATTGATCTTTATTCCCGTCAAACGGCTGACCAAAAAAATGTTTATAAACCCTGCCGCCACCCTCAATTGTCTTAACGGTTTGAATATTAACCACCCCTGGTTTTGCCTCTCTGGCAAGCTCGGCAAAACTAATCGGCACCATCTGAGTCGTTTTAGATTTTTTTTTAGCAAAAGCTGGTGCGGTTATCAGCGATATAACCATAATTACAAAAAAAATCTTGTTTATCTGTTTCATTTTATCCTCCTGTCATTTATTAAAATCAAATTCCGCCTGACTGACTCTAATAATAAACCATCAAAATGACGATTCAATGACCTCAAGATTACGATATGGTAATATAACCATAAAGATGGTTCCCTTGTCTTGATGTCTTGATTCTTGGGTTTGTATAAAAATATCCCCCTGGTGCTGTCGGACAATCGTTCGTGCCAGACTGAGTCCCAGACCGGTTCCCGGACTTGTTCTTGATGATTCTATCCTATAAAATCTTTCAAATATCTTTTCAAAATATTCAGGCTTAATACCGATTCCCGTATCAAAAATTTTAATTATTATCTGATCCTTTTGTTTAACTGCACTAACACTCACTTTACCTTTTTTTGAAGTATACTTAATGGCATTATCTAATAGATTGGAAAATGCTCTTTGAAGCATTTTTATATCTGCAAAAATAAATATCTGATCTTCAATCGTGTGTGAAAATTTAATATTTTTATCTTCCGCAAGGGGTGCAAAAAGATTACATGCCTCGTTAATCATGATAGAAAGGTCAATCTTTTTAAACTCAAAATCACCTTCTCCTGCTTCAGCTCTGGAAATCACCAGCATTGTATTGATCATATCCAGAAGGCGGTCGGACTCTTCAATTGTGTTGGAAGCCATGATACGATAGTCTTCCATATTTTCTTCATGGGTAAGTGCCAGTTCGGCAAATCCTCTGATTCTGGCAATGGGACTTTTTAAATCATGGGCGATATTATCACTCATTTCCCTGATGCTTTTTACAAGCTCCTCTATTCTATCAAGCATAGAATTAAAAGTGATCACCAGATGATCAAGCTCATCCTTGTTACCGGTTCCTGCTACCCGGGCTTCAAGATTGCTGCCGGTGATATTTTGAGCTGTAGTGGTAATGGTCTGCACACCGGACAATGCCTTTCGAATCAAAAGCCAGCCAGATACGGCAGAGAAAAAGATGATAAAACCCATCGCACCAAGGAAAACTTTTTTAAAAGCCGATAAAAACCTGGAAGTAGAATCCATTGCTATACCGGTTTGCAAGATAGCATCAGCAGCAACATAACTGTAAAGAAGTCTTGCTTTTTGCTGGGTGGATGGAATCCGGATAGTCTCAAAAATACTGTTTTTGTTTTTTATCAGACGTTCTAAGGCTTGTTTGCTGACATGTACATCTTTCCAGTAAGACATATGGGAAGATGCAAACACCTCGCCTGTAGGATATAAAAGTCTGAAAAAAATCATTTTTTCTCCAGCAGCCTGAGCTTCTACCACAGCAAGTTCTCTTGCACCCATTAATCCGTTTCTGTGAATGATGGCAGAAAATTTTGATGTATTGTCTAAAAGCTCCTGATCAATTTGATGCTGGAAGGTCTGGGCGGCAAGGAAATAGAACGATACAAAGGCAACACTGGAACAAATGGCAAAAATCCCTGTAAACCAAAGTGTTAATCTGAATGCGATGGTATTAAAAATTTTATAACGCATTAAATTTTCAGGATATAACCAGCCCCTCGAACAGTATGAATCAATTTTGGTTCAAAGTCTTTATCAATTTTATCTCTCAGCCTGCAAATTCTTGCTTCAACAACATTTGTCATTGGATCAAAATTGTAATCCCAGACATGTTCCATAATCATGGTTTTAGAAACAACCCGTTCCCTGTTACGCAGCAAATACTCAAGAAGAGAAAATTCAAGGGGTTGCAATTCTATAATACGGGCATCTCTTTTTACCTGACGTTTCACTATATCAATACTTAAATCTGCATAACAAAGTTTTACGGGATCGGTGACATTTCCGGCCCGCCTGATCAGTGCCTGTATCCTTGCAAGAAGCTCCGAAAAAGCAAAGGGCTTTGTAAGATAGTCATCTGCACCGGCCTGAAGACCGTTCACTCTGTCGTCCACCCGGTCTCTGGCACTTAAAATAATAACAGGAACATTATTTTTCTTTTCCCGGATTTTTTTAATTAATGATATACCATCTATTTCAGGCAGCATGATATCCACAACCATTGCATCATAGGGTTCTTCAAATGTCTTTTCAATCCCGTCGGTTCCCGTCGCCGCATGATCAACGGCAAACCCGGAAGACTTAAGACCCTTTAGAATGAATTGTGCAATTTTCAAATCATCTTCAACAACAAGGATTCTCATTAAAATACTCCCGTTCATCTTTTCTTAATTTCAAAGGTATTATAATATTTTGACGGAACAAATCAATGGCATATAATAGAACACTACTTTAAATTTAAAATTTTTTCTTGTTTTCGGCCATAAAATAAACAATATTATAAACATGAAAAATAACTTTGTAAGCGAAAAAACCATTGGCGACAGTATTTCGTTAGAAATTCTTACTTCAAGCATTAAACTTCCCCCTCTTCCCATTAATGGAGCAAAGCTTCTTAAGATGGCTCAACAGCCTATTGATAAAATAGATGTGGCATCTTTTGCCAAGCTTGTTGAAGTCGATCCAGGTCTTTTTGCCAGTGTTCTGCAATTAGCCAATTCACCTTACTACAGTGGTGTGGAGAAAATCATCAGTCTTAGATCAGCTATTACTCGTATCGGACTGCAAGAGACCATAAATTCAATCTGTCTGTATTTTTTCCAGAAAACCCTTCCCCAATTTACTGACATAGAAGGATTTTCATCCAAAGAACATTGGGCATATTCCTGGGCCTGTGCCACGGCAAACAGACGTCTTGGCCATCCTAATCTAGAGATGAGTATTTTGCCGGGAGAACTTTATATAGCCGGACTACTCCATGGTATGGGAAAACTTCTGATCGCTATTCATCATCCGAATAAATTCTCTGAATGTATAAAAAAAGCCGGAGATTTAAAACTACCGCTGTACAAAATAGAGCAGGATGTGTTTGGAACTACAGATGCTTTCGTGGCATCCAAGATTATGGAAGCCTGGCATCTTCCTGCTAATATCTGTGCGGCTGTTGCTTTTTATCAGATGCCTGAATCTGCACCAGATCAATACCGAGATATCGCGGGATTGACTCAGTTGGCTTATTATATTACTGCCGCATCTAAAATTGGAACCAGTGGCGATGGTGATTTAATTGATCTTTCTTCCTTGTATATTTTTCAACAATCCAATTTACAAATTTCAAAAAAAGAGATCCGGGAAAAGCTAATCCAGGAGATATTACAATCCTTAGAAAAAAAGTCTGAAAGCATGTCTGGCGTTTCTTCTACACCTCAATCCCAACCCGAAATGGGAGATGCCTATGAGAACGAAATATCAGCTAAAGCCTCTTCCCTGGCACCTAAGACAAACAAAAAAGGCTTGTTTACAAGAATCAGGTCCCTGTTTAGTTGAAAATAAACATGAAATATAACTGGTGGATTTTTCAGGTCGTCATGATGCTTATATCAGTCTTTTTTTTAATATTTGGGATTGATTTGATCATAGGCGCCTATTCTTTGGGTGATCCTTTCAGCTTTATTATGACATTTTTTGCAGCAAGTTTTGTTATTTTGATTAGTTTGACGTTAATGATTAGTTTTATGATCAAAATGTTCAGGGTTTATCGCCAGATTAAAATTCAGGCGAACCAGCCCACCAATAATAGTGAATCATGAGTCTTATTTTCAGCCTTAAAAATGTATCTAAGACCTATGGTGACGATACTCTTTTCAGCGATCTTTCCATAGACTTTAAATTAAATGAACAGCTCGGGCTTATTGGAATGAACGGCTCGGGAAAATCCACCTTTTTAAAACTCATTGCAAGTATTATTCAACCCGATACTGGCGAATTGATAGCCAAATCCGGTTTGCGGTTTATATACCTTGCCCAGGAAGATCGTCTTAATCCTGATCAAACTGTTGAACAAGTTCTATATGATACTACAAAGAAAAATCCTTTTGATGATAAAGAAAGACATAGAATTGTTCAAAGAGCATTGGGTAAAGGTGGATTTGCAGATACAACTATGCTGTCAAAAAACTTGTCCGGCGGGTGGAAAAAAAAATTAGCAATTACCAGGGCACTTTGTTTTAAACCTGATATTCTTTTATTGGACGAACCCACCAACCATTTGGATATTAATGGTATTTTGTGGCTTGAAGACATTTTAAAAGCTGCTGATTTCTCATTTATTGTTGTCAGTCATGATCGTGCCTTTCTGGAAAATGTCTGTTTTAATATTATGGAAATAGGAAAATACTATCCCACTGGATTTTTTAAAATTAAAGGTCAGTATAAAAAGTTTGAGAAAGAGAGAAATAATTTTCTAACAGCCCAGAAAAAAATGCAGGCCTCTTTATCCAGTAAAATGAGAAGAGAGGATGAATGGCTAAGGCAGGGGGCAAAGGCAAGGACGACAAAAGCAAAATACCGGATAGAACAGGCCCAAAAACTTCGAATGGAGCTTTATTCTCTCAAAGACAGGAACAAAAAAACCACCTCCCTGGATATTGATTTTCATTCGACGGGCAGGAAGACCAAAAAACTTCTGCGGGCGTACCATCTTAAAAAGGAGATTAAAGGGAATAAATTGTTTTCTGATATTACCTTTGAAATCGGCCCTGGGTTTTGCCTGGGTGTTGTGGGAGAAAACGGGAGTGGAAAGTCTACTTTTTTATCAATTCTTGAAAAAAAGATTCTTCCGGATGAAGGTAAAATCCAATGGGCAGAAAATTTGAAAATAGCCGTCTTTGACCAAAACCGTTCAAAGCTAAACCCTGAACTGACATTAAAGCAAGCCCTAAACCCGGGTGGTGGAGACAGTGTGAATTATAAAGGTCGATCCATCCATGTCGTGACCTGGGCGAAACGGTTCCTGTTCATGCCGGATCAACTTGATATGTCGGTTAAAAGGCTTTCAGGCGGTGAAAAGGCAAGAATTATCATCGCTAATATAATGCTGGAACCTTGTGATATTATTCTTTTGGATGAACCCACTAATGATCTTGATATTCTTTCTTTAGAAATTCTTGAGGAAAGTATAAAACAATTTCCCGGAGCTGTTATCATTGTTTCCCACGATCGTTATCTTATGAACAACGTCTGTCATAAAATTTTATATCTTGATCCAGGTTCAGAAGCAAAATTTTTTAAAGATTTTGATCAGATTCTAACTTACCGCCAAACTCTGAAAAAAAAACCAAAAAAGGAAAAAAAATCACAAAAAAATAAAATTGATAACAAAAAAACACGATCAACTCTTACTTTTTCCTATAAGGATAAATATGAATTAGATCATATTGAAGAAAAAATTCTGTCAGCGGAAAACGAGGTCGATCTTTTATCCGATAAAATTCAAGACCCAAAAATTATCAGCAACGCTGAAAACATGAAACAATATTGTTCGCAGCTCAAGCAGATGCAGGAGAAGACTCATGCACTTTATGAAAGATGGGAACAGCTTGAATCAAAAAAAGAGCGTGCCGGGCAGTGACTCAAGATTAGACAATGCCAAGATCAATAGCTTTAAGAACCTGTTTTGCTTCTTTAAATTCCTGGTCTTTTTCAAGTGCCTGTAAAAAATATTTTTTTGCCTGATCAGTATCCTTCAAATCCAGGTAAAGCCTTCCGATATTGTAATAAATAAAAGGTTCATCAGGATGAACTTTTAACGCTTTTTTGTACTGGGTAAGTGCAACTTGAGTATCCCCTTTTTTTCGATACAATACCCCAAGCGTATTAAAAATATTTAAAGAGTCTGTACCGGATTCAAGGATTTCATTGAGGACTTCCTCTGCTGCTCCGATTTTATCTGTATCCATATAAATTTCAGCAGCTACCTGCATATACTCTTCTGCTTTTGACAAATCTCCCATAATTTTATAAACCCGGCCCATTTCTTCATAGGCCTTGGCAAAAAGCCTGTCTAATCGGGTTGCCTTGGAAAAAGCTTCAATAGCTTCTCCATGAAGGCCCTGGGATGTTTTAATGTAACCGATATTAAAATAATATTCAGGATTTTCTTTTTGATGAATTAGTGTTGCAAAGGTTTCTAAAGCTTTGTCATAATTTTTTTCCTCAATTAACTGCAGTCCATGCTCAAATATTTTTTGAGTTTTTTGGACAACAGGTTCTTTATGGTTTTTAAATGCAAAAGATATTTTTTTGCCCATCACTTTTTTATCATAGGGTATCACAAAAAGGCCTGTCACACCGGTCTGACCTGCCTTGATTACCTTTATTTTTGTAAATGCATTATCCGTTAAAAAAAAAGGAGCCTCACACAGGGTGTCTTCCCTTCTTATAATCTTAAGCAATGCAAGCCCTGTCATCTCTTTCATTTCATACGCACAGATAATACAATCAATTTTCTTCTTTTTCATGATCACCCAGGCATTATCTGCACCAAAAGCCAGCAACACCTGGTCAAACCCTAAGGATCTAATGACTTTATCCAATAAATTTAATCTGTCTTCGTCATCATCCACTAACAGAATCAGTTTGTCATTCATCAAAACACCTAACCTATAGTTTGTCCAAATATGGTTTTTTCTTTATTATCATCTCGTCATTTTTTAAATTGATCAAATTATTATATGCCTTTTTAACTTGATAGACAATCTTAGGATCACGTGTATGGGAAAATTGATATATAAAAAATTTTGAATCTTGATCTGAGTATTTTAAAATCAGCCTTGCTATGAGATTGTATTGTTCCTCTCTTTGAACTTTTTTTGTGAAATCAATCGTATATAGAAATAATTCTCCCCAGGTATTGGAAATCAGAAATTCAGCGGCTTTAATACTATTTTTATCGTATAATAACAAAATCATTATTTTTGCCACAGATGCTTCTTTCTCATAACTGTCATCAGATAACGGCTTTAACGGTTGGAACGCCATATAGAGCTCATCCATGTCAATGGGGTTGTCAATGGCTCCAAACATCCTTAAATCAGTATTCAAAGTTATGGTTGCACCATGTCTTTGATAAAGTTGATTTTCAAAAACCCATCCTAAAATACCTGATAAATTTAAATGTTTATACAACTGATTAATTCTTTGGCCGCTTTTGGTTTGAATAGTAAGTTCCCATGAATTAGATTTCTTTATTATATTCAGATTTATTATATTTCTTCGGCGCAAATAGGTTGAACATTCAGCAATTTTATTGGGATTTTCCCGCAGTCTTTCTCTTGTTTTGTTTTTTAACAGCTTCCAGTTTCTTTTTTCTTGTTTCCGGTCAACAACCGATTTTATTTTATTGGTTTTCTGAATAACATGATTGTACATTTGAAAAAGTTGATTCACAAAAGTTTTTTCCAATAGTAATTTTTCCGGCTCTGACCAGGTTGAATAAGACAATAGTTTTCCTACCTGGTTCTTATTCAAATTCCAGGAACGTATATACTTTTCCAGCAGACGGTGTTTGGGTGTATTTTTATTGGGCATTTTTACATCCGGATACCCGCATAGTCTAAAAAAAATAGCATTCTTTATCAGATTGATTCCTTTGGAATCCTGGATTTCTTGAAATTCAAGAATTCTATCAAATAAAGATTTATAAGGGTCTGCATCGTAATCATCAATCCCGGCTTTTGAATATCCCTTCTTTATTAGTTCGCACAATAAAACTTGGGATTCCAGGCCGCTATACCCATAACTGAAAATCATTGTAGCCTTAATAACCGCTTTAACCGGATCTGACCTGGATTTACAGATGTGCCATAAAAGTCCTTTTAATATATCTTCCATGGGTATGAATTTTATCAGCCCAAGGTCAATCAGGTCGTCATACATGGATAAAATCTGTGATGTGATTCCATCCATACTCATACCAGTCTCTTCCTTTATCTGTGAATCCTCCAGCCCCGGCAGAACGGACCATGCCGGGATTTTACCAGCTATCATTAAATAGGTTCTGTAAAACTCTTCTTTTAAAAATATTTTCGGCGCTGTAAGTGTTTCCTCATCTTTAAAAGGTGCATAAGAATTATGTTTGATTTTCTTTTGGTCCATTACAAAAAAGGTTACTTTCTGATGGTATTCTTCCCTGCTGTATCTCACTAGGGCATTGAGCTTTTGTTCAAGACTCTTGTACCGCTTTTTAGAAAATTTTTTTTTATCGATAATGATCCAATAGTCAAAATCAGAACCCATGGACTGGGTGAAGGTTCCAAGGCTGCCAATATGATATAATCCAAGGATTGCAGGGGAATTTACCCCGGCAGTTTCAATGATGGATTTTGGAAATATTTTTGTTTTTACGGCCACCTTATAAAATCCCGAATTTTCAAAATTCCAGATGCCGTGGGGTGAAACCCTGGAATCCATAAACCCGGGAAATTCTGGAGAATTAATATGCAGTAAAAATGGTATTTTTATAAAAATTTCTAGTTTTTCTTTTGTCAAATACCGAATAGCTTCTCTCATTCTAACCATATTATAATTGGAAAAGGCAGATCGATTTTTTTCAATTTCTATTTTAAGATTGTTTAATATGTTCTTTGTTTTATCGATATCAAAACCCTTTTCTTGAGAAATACAAACCCATTGAAAATTAGTAAAAAAAAGACTAATATTTAGGATATTATATTGCCGAATACATAGATTTTTCAAGATTTGTTTTTGATTTGGAGTAATAATGACAAATTGTGACCCCCTGCATGCCGGTATCGAACTGGATATCATAGATCTATCCAAGTCAAACCAGCAATCGTCTTTTCAGAATCATTCAAAGCTGACCCAGGGCAAAACAGATTACAAAGCCTTTATTAAAAACATATTAAAAAAAATTCTTGATAATGATTCCTTTTTATCCTTTTCGGTTCAAATTAACGATGTGAACAAAATATTAAAAATGAAGTATTCTTCTGCCAGTGATATAGCGGATGTTATCTTAAAAGATGTCGCACTGACAACCAAGCTGCTGAAACTTGTCAATTCTTCTTTTTATGGTCAATTCTCAAACAAAGGGATTGCAACCGTTTCCGAAGCAATGATCATATTAGGCACAGAAGAGATACAACTGGCTGCTGCCAATCTTAAAATTTATGAGTTGATGCAGGATATTGCAAACATTAAAATTTTAAAAAACATGGCGTTCAATGCCCTTCAGCGAAGTATTATTGCCCGCCAGATAGCAATTGATGAAGACATTGAAAATACTGAAGCCATTCAAATCAGCGCCATGCTTTATGATTTTGGGGAATACCTGGTTGCATTTTTTTCACCTGAAATTTTTATTAATATCGAAATTTGTCTGGATGAAAACCAAGTGACAAAGGAGCAGGCATCTAGAGCCATTCTCGGTATTTCCTACAGTGAACTGGGACGATTTGTGGCATCCAAATGGAATTTACCATCTTCCATTCTTCATGCCATGAAACCGGTGAAAAATTTTGATGAAGTAAAAAACAGGCTAAGAGCAGAAAATATTCAACGATATATCTGTTCTTTTGCAAATGAATTATGCAACATTGATTATTCCATGGAAGAATTTTTTATCGGAGAAAAAATAGGTGAAGTTTCAAATCAGTACAAAACCTGTCTTGGAATTCCGACTTCAAAATCAGTTGAATTGTTAAAAATGTCGTGGAATAAAATCGATAGACATGCCTCGATTCTAAAGGTGGATACCCAGAAAAATTCTTATTTTTCCATATAATCTACTAATTTTCCGGTTGTACTTCTTAAGTGTTGGCTCATTAATTTAGAAATTTTCCATAAAATCTGAAACCCTAACTTCGGATGATCTTCAGCAACATACAATAAATTTTTTTTCGAGATAAAAAAAATAATGGAATCTTCTGCAGCCACCCCGGTAGCTGATCTTGGCTCACCATCTAATAAGGCCATCTCCCCAAAGGTTTGAGAACTTCCCAACCGGGCAACCTTTTTGATTTCATTATCGCTCTGCTTGAAGATTTCAATTGATCCTTTTACAATAATACCAAGACTTTCTTCTATAGCACCTTCTTTGCACTTACCGGATGGATATAAATTGTTAATCTTTTACGTGTGACCTT
>Ga0164318_10001465_pt1 | contig 21042 bp, 24 predicted proteins | sample GuaBasSedimGuay9_FD_113734 | JGI IMG/M metagenome (GOLD analysis project Ga0164318, IMG submission 113734) | Subseafloor sediment microbial communities from Guaymas Basin, Gulf of California, Mexico - Guay9, Core 4571-4, 0-3 cm | ecosystem: Environmental > Aquatic > Marine > Hydrothermal vents... | reverse complement strand
CCTTCAGTCTGGAAACGATGTCCAGCATTTCCCTCACTATCAAATCTATCTTTCCTAGATCCCCTTTTTCCCCACAAACGAAGAAAACCACTGAATCCCCTACTTCTCCAATTCTGTTCTCACCCAATTCCTCATGAAATCCCTTTGACTTCTTTTTTGCTTTCCATTTGATGTAGTCTACGTGTATTGCTAACATTCTCATTTTGATTACCTTAGGGAATTAATTGCTATCTCCGCTGCCTTCTTTCCGGAGAGAAACATTCCTCCGAATATGGGACCCATTCTGGGAGAGCCAGATACGGCATTTGCAGCCATACCAGTCACTATTAAGCCAGGATAGATTTCTCTAGTGTTTTCCACTACTAACTTCTCTCCCTTCTCCGCCCACATCGGTCCTTCCCCCCTTATCCTCAGTTCACCTATTTTCTCTGCTATGACTCTGCAAACACTGGATTCGTGTCCAGTAGCGTCTATCACGTACTCTGATTTTATTACCAGTGGGTCCACGTGTAACTTGGAGAGCTCAACCGAAGTCCAGTTTATGACTACTCCTCTAACCCTGTTGTTCGCTACTATTAGGTCTTCCACACTGATCAAATTGAATATCTTCACCCCTTGATCCAATGCCTTTGCTGCTATCTTTGATATTGCCTCTATTGAACTAGTGGAATAGTATCTTTCTCCCTCTTTTCTCTTTCCCTTTATTTCCTTGAAGTTTATTGAGAATTCCTCTAGTATTGGTCTCGCTTCCTCTTGGACTACTATCCTGTTAAACATCATTCCTCCCCCCCACATCCCTCCTCCTATGCTCAGATTTCTCTCTAGTACCACTGTGTCTATTCCATGTTTGGCTAAATAGTAAGAGGCCACTAGCCCACTTGGTCCTGCTCCCACTACCACGACTTTAGTCTCCAAGGAGTTCAACAACTCCTCCATGTAGTCCTCAATTATTATTCTGGAAACATCTACTTCCAAGGACCTCCCCTGCAGGAATGGTTACTCAATATAAGAATTGCCTATTTGTCCAAATCGGTCTTCTCCTCTAAGTCGAGATCTTCTCTAGACACTAACTCCACAAGTGCTAATACAAAAAGGAAAAAAACAGAAGGGTGTTATCCCTGAAATACTGTGATTCTCTTCTTACTTAGCTCTCTATTCGGTATTGCTATCCTTTCTCCTTTTTCTGTCTCTAATACTGTGTGCGCCCTTCCAACTCTTACTACTGTTCCTTCTAAGTCATCAATCCTTACCTTAGACCCTTCTGAGATTATGCCATCTCCCTTCTGAATTAATCCTGATGCGAGCGAGGATATCTCCTCCCTAGATGCCCAAGCAGAAATTGTTAGGAATCCAGCTACTCCTGCTCCAACCCCTATGGCTAATCCAAGTATCAGGTTGTCTATCACGTCCTTGAGTATCAGTGTTTCTATCTTGAGCTGATCTAGAACTAAGACTACCAATATCAAATATAGGAAGTATCTGAGTACTGTTGAGAGAATTACTCCTCCTTCTATCTTTCTCTCCTCGGAGATCTTAGTCAGAGTGTCTGAGAAGAAGTCTATGGCAATTATACCCACTAAGCCTATGACCACTGCCGCTATGAGTCTAGGTATGAAGGCCCATATGGTACTGACTACTTCGGTTAAAGCTTCTACCGCTAAAACGTCGACTGCCCACACTATGAATATCAGGTATATGAACCATCTTATCAGTATTTCTATCACCTGTACAACAGTATAGCCAGATTTCTTTATGATGTCGCCGAGTACTGTCTTTTCTATTAGATCGTCGAGTCCAACTTTGTCTAAAAACTTAGCTATGTATTTACCGCCGATCCTTCCTACCAGAAATCCCACTATAAGGATTATCAACGCTGGGATGCCCTTTTCGATTAGCCAAGAGGTCCAGTCCCTGACTACGTCAAGTATGGTCAATAAGGCCGTCTCCACTCACACCACCTCATATAAGAGAAAATTTTTAACGTAATAAATATTTCGGTTCTCTGAGGATAAGAAGTCATGACCTATGAAGTTGAACTCAGGGGAGTCAAGAAGAGGTTTGGATCCCTCGAGGCTCTCAAAGGAGTTAACCTCAGAATAGAAAGAGGGGAAAAAGTCGGGCTTCTAGGACCAAATGGTGCTGGGAAAACGACCTTGCTTAGGATTATCCTTGGACTAATTTCTCCCACCTCCGGAGAGGTGTTAGTCAAAGGAAAAAGTGTCCTAGATCATGGAATAGAGCTTAGAAGAATAATGGGCTATCTTCCGGAGGAGACTCATCTATACGATAAACTCACAGTGAAATACTTCCTTCAATTCTTCTCTGACTTATATGACGTGGAGAGAAGTAAAATTTACGAAGTAATGGAAATTTTGGGGATATCAAGTCTGAAGGAGAGGAAAATCGGCACTCTCTCGAGAGGAAATAGGAGAAGGGTTGCGATAGCTAGAGCTCTCCTCAATGATCCGGAGATATTGTTATTGGATGAGCCCACCACTGGACTTGATCCGAGGACCTCTAGGGACATATGGGGACTGATCTCCAAAATGGATGGAAAGACCATAATAATGAGTACTCACTACGTAGGGGAAGTAGATAGGCTCTGCAGCAGGGTAGTGGTAATGAAGGATGGGGAGATAGTAGTTTGTGGATCTAAAGAGGACGTGATATCGAGAGCGAGTCAAGACGCTGGGAGAGATCTCGACCTAGAGGGGGCGTACTTGTTCTACACGAGGTGATTCTTTGAAGAGCTTAGTCATTGCAAAGAAAGAAGTAAGGGAAATTCTTTCAGAGAAGAGGTACCTATTTGGCTTTTTTCTACCATTTATGGTGGCCTCAGCAGCTGTTTTACTTCCAGAGTTGATCGAATCTGCGCCCAGAGGAGTGCCAGGTACTCCCGGATTTGTTCCGATAGCTGTAGTAAAAGGAGAGAACGTAGAGGAAGTCATCTCCTTCTTAAAAAGAGTGCCGGATTTGAGTGTACGCTTGACTGAAGATGTAGACGCTGCAGAGAAACTCTTATTGGAGAGAAAAATCTGTGGATTCGTTACCATCTCGAGTGCAAATAACGAAGGAGTAGAAGTGAAATTCGTGTACGATCCAACGAACGTTAAATCTGGATTGGCTGCCTTTCTGATTAAAGATGCATTGAAACCACTATCAAGAGAGATATCAGAGAGAATGATTAGAAAATTGGGCGGAGATCCAAGCAAAATCCTCAACCCTGTTAGAGTGGAAACTTTGCCCTACTTCGCTCCCCCTAGGAAGGAAGAGGACTTTACGCAGTTCACTAGGGAGTTAGGTGGCGGTATGCTCATACCGTTTCTCCTGTTGATCCCCCTATTCTCTTCGATAAGCATGATATCAGACAGCATAGTTGGTGAGAGAGAAAGGAAGACTCTGGAACTACTCTTATCTGCTCCAGTTACCAGGACTGATATCTTCCTAGGCAAAGTTCTGGGAATACTAGCGATATCAATGTCTCAGATCTCACTATGGGTAGCACTCATGATGATCGCAGGATTCAAGGTATATAATCCACTACTACTGCTGTTCCTATTCCTCCTAGTATCTACAATGGTAATTGGTATCGGCGTCGGTATATCCTCGTTATCTAAAAGCATCAGAGAGGCTGGCACGTATTTCACATTCGCCTTCTCTGCGGTTTTCCTACTGTTATTTGTACCGTTTGCAATTGAATTCTTCTGCGATTCTCCTGCACTCAGAGAAGTTGTATCTATATCTCCACTAATATCTGCGATAAATGTAGCAACAAACGAGAAGATAGACATATACATGTATGGGATGTCCACAGTGCTCCTTCTGACAATAAATGTTCTAGTGTACCTCGTGTCCTTAGTTATCTTCTCCAGAGAGAAGATATTGGAATAATTAATTCGAATTTATTCTTGAAAAGTAAATTAACTTCAGTCGTCTTTAAGTATATTTACTCCAATTGGTAAATCCATTTTTGATTCAAGCCTAAAACAAGCTAATTTCAGTGAAATTTAGTTTACATCAAGTAATAAAAGGATTTACAGCATCACGTAAAAGAAAATTAGATAAAACCTACGAACTCAGGGGTTACGGGTGGAAAGTTGTACACTTATGAGAGAATGGTATATGAGGCTCTGAGAAGGAGCCCAATGCACTTCACTCAACTACTCCAGTCTCTCCCAATTGGTGAAAGAGCTACTAGGACTGCCCTAAGGAGACTTTTAGAGAAGAGGTACGTCTATAGAAAGAAGGAAGAAGTAAGCATAAGGGATTGGAAAGGAAGAACTATGAAAAAGAGACTCTACGTGTATCACGCCAATTCCATCTGATATTTGCAGTGCTTACCCAGTTTCCTCTCTTAATAACCTTTTTATTAGTTCAATGCCCTTCTGAGTATTGAACAGGGGGGGAGTCCAATTCTGAACTATCCTCTTTCTCTTTACGTGTCCTACCCTAGATTTTATCTCCACCTCTACTTTATGGAGTAATATTCCTCTTCTCTGCCACTCTGGAGTTTTAGTTGGATTTATTCCCTCACTTCTAAGTAATTCATGTAATTCACTTGACTTTAACCCATTTAGGTGTTTCTGCGCCTCTCTAGGGCTCAGTCCCTTTTTCCTTAATACCCAGTATGAATACGAATTGATGTGATTTCTCCAAGCCTCTCTCTGCCTCCATATTAGGTAATCTATTATCTCTTCGGGATGGACAATAATGCATTTAGCATCAAAACCTATACTTTCGTCCCTCTTAGCTCGAATTCTCCTCACGAATTCTCCAGAGACTATTGATGGTATCAGAGAGACTAGCTTCTCGTGTCTGCCTTTAAATGGTGGGGATTTGATAAAGAGAAAGTTTATTTCGTCTGAAAACACATAAGAGAGCGTTGGTGAGAACATTTCCATTACCCTTTGAGCAGATTCGACTAGAGCTTTGGCAAACCTCTCATCGTACGGTTTATCGAAGCCTATCCTAGATAGAACTTTAGAGAAGTTCCATCCATCCACTCTCAAAAAGAAAGGTGGAACCACTATATTTTTGGAATACATCTCTCTTCCTTTGAAATCTTTCAAACTCAAACACCCTTGAAGAACGTGTAGACTAACACAACGAAGATGAAAGCCAGTATAATCGAGATTGCAATTATCATGGGTGAATTTCCGAACGCTATCGGAATGGGTCCTATTATTACTACGCCTCCGAACTTCGTCCTACCTCCCTCGCCCAGAATACTCACCAATAAGCCTATTAGTACTAGGACTAGACCGATGATGACTAACTTGAATCCGATGTCCATCTCTCGCCCCAGTGACTCACATCCTAATGGGGCTCTAAAAAGTTATCTGAGGTGGTGCCACATTGCAGATAGGAATAGTGGGTAGCAGGAAGTGCCCCGAATTAGTGAAGAGCTTGTCCTTGGAACTAGGCATGGAAATCGGGAAGCTAGGATTCACACTCGTTAATGGAGGGTTAGGAGGAGTAATGAGATATTCTGCAATGGGATGCAAAAAGAAAGGTGGAACTACCGTGGGGATAATTCCAGGGATGAACAGGGGAGAAGGAAACGAATTTCTTGACGCAGAGATAGTCACTGGAATCGGTAACCTCAGGAATGGTATAATCGTGAGGAGTTCCGACATAGTGATAGCTCTAGGTGGTGGAGCTGGAACTCTCTCGGAAATAGCGCTAGCAATAGATTCGGGGAAAGAGGTCTTAGTAGTAGAGGAAGTGAACCAATTTCCGGGTATAGAAAAGCTAGGAGCGAAAATTCTGAATTTCGATGAAGTTCTGAATTTGCTTAGATCACTTAGAAAGTGAGTCTATAGCTCTTCTAATTTCCCTAACTCTTTCGATAGAGACTTCTTCCCCTTCCTTCAAGTAGGTACCTACTATCACTCCGTCAGCGTCCTTGAACTCTTTCACCCTCTCTGGTGTAACACCACTTCCGACGAAAACGGGTAATTCTGATATCTCAAGAGCTTTCGCTAACTCCTCCTTCATAGGTGGTTCGCCAGTCCTCCTTCCAGTCAGTATTAAAGCGTCTACAAATCCACATCTCTCAGATAAATCCAAAATAGCCTCCTCTAGGTCTCTAGGATAGAGTGGAAGTGAGTGCTTCACCAAAACATCAGAGTATATCTCTGGAGTTCCACTAAAGGACAATTTTCTTCTTAACTCGGCTATTCCTCTCGGATCTCCCGTGATTACTCCAGTTTCCGTGAGATATAATCCAGAGACTATGTTTATCCTAACGAAGTCCAGTTTCAGTATGGAAGCTATGGATAATCCAGCTCTCCAGTCATTCCTGAGGACGTTTATTCCTAGTGGAATGCTTATCTCTCTCTTTATCTCTCTGGCCAGTACTGTCATTGAGACGATTGTTTCAGGACATACTCTCTCTAAGTACGGTTTGTCTCCATAGTTTTCGATTAATAGTGCATCCACTCCTCCCTCAACCATTCTCTCAGCATTTTCTAATGAGGAACAGAGAATGTCTTCTAGAGGAGTAGAACAGGAAGGACTCCCTGGCAGTGGTGGAAGGTGTAATGTCCCAATGAAGATCAAGTGCCCAGGGATGCTAAGTTCTTAACTCCTTAATAACGATAACGTGGGTGGGATTCTGAGATTGAGAAGTAAGAGTGTAAAAGCCATATTGTCTGGGGAGTGTCTCATCGTCAGAGGGAATAGAGAAATAAATGTTCTCAGAGGTAAACGGAAAATCGGGACAATTAAGAATGGGGTGCTAGAGCTCTCACCATTGGAAGGGATCTACCTCATGAAAAAAGGTAAAATAAAGGCTTTTCATATGGGAAAGGAAATTAATGTAGATCAATTGCTCCAAAAAGTCGATTTCAAGAGATACCATGTCTTCGAAGACCTCACGGAGAAAGGATACCTGGTGAAAAGTGGACACAAATACGGTGCAGATTTCAGAGTCTATGAGAAGGGAGATGATCCGGACAAAGAGCACTCGTCCTACCTAGTGAGAGTAATAGGGGAGGTCGAAAGTGTGAAGGCGTACGACTTGCTAGCATTAGCTAGAGTTGCTCACAGCGTGAGGAAGAAATTGATACTGGCCATAGTCGGAGAGGAGGGAGAAGTGACTTACTATTCCGTCAAATGGACGAAGCTCTGACCTCTACTCTAATCTGATGGTTCCTCTGTTTTTTCCTCTGCTTCCTGCTCTGCTTTTGGTTTCTCTTCTGGTTTAGATATCCTATGGGAGACTAACCTGTGTATATCCAGAGATATTAGAGCGACTAATAAAGTCAAGAGCCAGAATATTGCCCCTATGGGTATTCGGAGTATTGTCTCTATTACTCTCTGGTATAGCGGAAGATTCGACCAATCTTCTCCAGCTTTTCCCATTACTTGCCAGAGGTTAATAGGTGCTATCACGAAGTAAATTATGAAGAGGGCCAAACTGATTGTTATTACGACTTTGAGGGCTTTTTCAGTCCTGTCCAATCTATCCCCCTACTCCCATCTTCCCTATTGTTAATAAGTTTTTCTCAAGTCGAGATGAAATGATTAGGAAAGTACCTCCCATTTTGAAGTGATGTAAGATTGCCCTGGAACTTTTCCCATTGAATGGAAATACCGCACCCTATATAAGCGTGAGTTTGGGTAAGCTTAGGATAGAATTGCAAAATTAAAGTGGGGGGATGCTCTTGGATAGAATTCCGCTTGATGGTATGGAGGTAAAAGTCAAAAGAGAGGATGAAAGAATAATACTAGAGATACAAGATTCCGAAATGGTCTCAGAGCCGATATCCATTAAATTGAGTAAAAGCGATTGGAAACTACTTAAATGTGCTGTGGAAATTCCGGAAGACCTTAGAAGTGACGTAAACCTGTCTAATCTACTGGAAAAAATTGAGAGTGCCTCAGATATATATTATGGTGTGATATCCTTAATTAGAGGGTTAAAGAGAATCTCCGATGATGAACGAGAGGAGATAATAGGTGAAATCGTCAGAATATTAGCTATGGAGTCGAAAAGCAAAGCTATGGGGTTAGTCAAATACGCTCTTGAAGTCGTAGAAGATAAGCCAGAGAGGAAGAGAGTTGCTCAGATATCTCATGCTGAGGAAATTCTGAGCAAAATAAAGGCCATACTCAATGAAGCTAATACTACTACTGATTTAGAGAAAAAACTCGGTGTGAAATAATTATCTAATTCAAATGAGTAAAGCTACATCTCCCTAGTTGCTGAGAAATCGGCTATCTCCTCCAGATATTTCCTGTATTTATTTTCCTCGAACTGCTCCAAGTATTTCTTAGCCTTCTCCGCGAACTCCTTGGCCTTTTCCTCTGCATAAGAAATTGATCCAGCTTCCTCCAATATGCGAATTACCTCTTGGATTTCACTCTCACTTATGTCCTCTCTACCTAACGCTCTGAGGAGTTTATCTCTCTCATCCCCTCTTAGAGAACTCAGCGCATGTATTGTTATTATGGTCTTGCTTCCCTCTCTGATATCTGAGCCCCTAGGCTTTCCGGACTTCTCAGGATCACCCTTGAGATCTAACCAGTCATCTCTTATCTGAAATGCTACCCCGAGGTTTTCTCCATATTTCCACAGGGATTCACACTCGGTTTTATTCCCTCCTCCCAATAAAGCTCCTATGTAGACTGAAGACGCTATGAGAGCCCCAGTCTTCTTTTTAACCATTTCTAGATACTCTTCCTCTGAGACTGACTCCCTCTTCTTAAAGGATATATCCATAGACTGTCCCTCGCATAGGATCTTAGAGGTCCTAGAGAGTATCTTTATAGCCTCGAGTACTCTCTCTGAATTACCATCAGGACTGGAAAGAACTGAAAAAGCTTCGGAGAATATGGCATCGCCAGTTAATATGGCCATGTCCTCTCCGAACTCTTCGTGAACCGTCGGTTTCCCTCTCCTCATTTTAGACCTATCCATTATGTCATCGTGAACTAGAGAGAAATTATGAATTAGTTCCACAGCTAAAGCTCCAGGAATTGCATCTTTCACCGTTCCTCCAACTAGTTGAGACGAGATCACAACGAGAAACGGCCTAAGTCTCTTCCCACCACTCTTGAGTATGTGTTCCGATGCCTCTCTGAGTCTCTCGTCTTCTATCTCAGAGAGGATCCTATCTATCTCGGAGTCTATCACACTGGAAATCCTCTTCATGTCCTCTAGGAAAGTCCACAAATGTAACACCTCCAACGACTATATGAGACCCTTGACTATTTTGATGAAATTGTCGAATATCTCTCTTCCTCTCGGTGTATGGACCACTTCTGGGTGAAATTGGACACCATATATTCTGTCCATATCTCCCATTGCTTGAATTCTGCAATTCTCTGAGTGAGCCAATATCTCGAAGCCCTTTGGAGGTTCCTTGACTTCGTCCCAGTGAGATTCCCAGACGGTCATTCTACCTCCCATTCCATGTAGTATCCCCTCGGGCTTGTCTATATATATTTCAACTGGGCCGTATTCACCTTTTTCCGCTGGACCGGCTTTTCCTCCTAGTGCTATAGCTATGGCTTGATGTCCTAGGCATATTCCCAATATTGGTCCCTGAAACTCCCTTACATATTCAATACTTCTTCCCAGGTCTCCACTGCTTATTCTAGGTGCCCCTCCGCTTAGAACTATCCCATCTGCTCTTTTTATTTCTCTTAGCGGAGAGGTGTTAGGGACTATCTCGACTTTCACTCCTAGGTTTCTCAACGTCCTGTATATCCTGTGGGTGTATTGTCCTCTGTTGTCTACCACCAGTATGAGCATGTGGGGAAATTTGAAATACTCGATTAAAACACTTGCGGATATGTTGCTCCGAAACGAGGAAGTCTTGGCTATACTAGCAGGAGTGCCTAGAGGACATAAACACGTGAGATTTGTCCTGGAGACGTCCTCTGGGAGAATAGTACTCCAAGAAGCTACGGTAGCTGCACTTGTGAGGGCTTATGTCTCAATAAAGACGCATCCCGCTAGAAGGGCCATAGAGTTGAGGCAAAGAAAAGGGAAGTGGAAAGAGGGATATGCAGAATTCCAGTTATTGGAAACGAATAGAGATGAAACCGAGATATCTGAAGTTCTTCTCGAAATCTTGAAGGAAGAGTCTTACGGAAGTGCTAGTAAATGAGTGGAGTCATCATGCTCGAATTTCTTGGACCTTGGAAAGTAGTAGTACTGGACTCTCCGAGCGATTTAAGCAATGACCTAAAGGAAAAAGTTAAGGAAAGGTATGGGATCGAGAAGTTCTCATTCGTTAAGTGTAGTTCAAGAATGGGAGAAGAAGAGGTCTTAGAAGTAATAAGAAGAGAGGCCGAGAAGAGAGGGCTTAGTGTGAGAGTGTACTTCGATGAATCCCTTGGTTCTGTGATAATAGAGTCCAAGAAGGAATTCTTGGGAGAGGAGTTCTTCTTGAAGACTGGATGGAGACCCATATTCAAGTATCCATCATATTCTGGAATAGTCCGGAAGGTTAGGAGTGAAATACACGAGCAAAATGGTAGGTACTCGTTTTTGCTCAGGATTGGGAGGAGAATTAGAACTTCGACGAAGAGATATGACATGTTGCCGAGAGTCAGTTTCCTAGGTGGGTGCAGAGAAGTCGGAAGGAGTTCCTCTCTAGTTCAAACAGAGGAAAGTAGTGTATTGGTGGACTATGGTATTTCTCCCTCTGATTACAAGTATCCTCATCACCTCCCGGAATTGAAGTTAGAAGAAATAGATGCTCTGATTCTCACCCACGCCCATCTAGATCACGCTGGTGGAGTATTTCGTCTCTACTCCATGGGATACGATGGACCCATTTACGCCACTGAGGCCACTATATCCCTAATGAGACTTCTGGCCCTAGATCTGTATAAAATAGGTAGAGACAAAATTGGGTTCGAGAAAAGAGAAATAGATCGGGCCATAAGGAAAAGCATACCCATCGAGTACAGGGAGGAAATAGACGTTGCCCCAGATGTAAGCGTGGAGTTATTTGATGCTGGACACATACCTGGTAGCTCCTCAGTGCTACTCAAGATCAAATCCAATGGTAAGGAAAAGAGATTCCTGTTCACTGGAGACATAAACACAAAGAGAAGTAAGTTGCTAGAGGGGGCTGACCGAAGTTATCCAGAGTTGGACTTCATAGCAATAGAGAGTACATATTCCATGGAAACACATCCTTCTAGGAAAAAGGAAGAGAAGAAGTTAATAAAGGCTGTACTAGAAACCTATAGGAGAGGTGGATCCTCCATAGTGCCCAGTTTTGGTGTAGGTAGAGGACAAGAAATTCTCCTGATCTTGCAGGATTACAGAGTGGACATACCCATCTTCGTGGATGGGATGATAAGGGAAGCCACTAAGATAATTCAGTCCCATCCCGAGTTCTTAGCTAGGGATCTCAGGACTGAAAACATAAGTTGGATCTGGAGAGAAAAACACAGAGAGGAAGCAATCTCAGAGAGAGGAATAATAGTCACTACCTCTGGAATGCTATCTGGAGGGCCAGTTATTAGGTATCTCAAGGAACTGGGTGGTGACGAAAGAAATTCGATCATAATAACCGGTTACCAAGCTGAAGGTACCCTAGGAAGAAAGATACTCGATGGAGAGCGCAAAATAAGAGTAGACAATGAGAACATTGAACTCAAGGCGGAAGTTGTAGAGGTGACTCTTTCAGCCCACGTCGACAGGCCAGAACTATTTGAGTATTTGAAGAACTGTGGAAAACCAAAGGTATTTACAGTCCATGGAGAGAGAGGACACTGTGAGAAATTCGCATCTGAGATAAGAAACAAGATTGGATTAAGTGCCGTAGCCCCAAGGAATGGGGATGCATACGTATTGGGTGATTAAGTTGAATAGGGAAGGAAGTGGTGACAAAAGAAAAAAAGAAAAAGAAGAAAAGAGAAAACTGGGATATGTCCTACTTCTCTTCCTGGTATTCTGTCTAGCGTTCTACCTCAGGCAGATACCTAGGCACTATGGGGAAATAATAGGGATGGATCCATATTTTCACTTCAGAATGGTCGAAGAAATCGTGAGAAATGGGCACAGGCCAGAAATAGATGTTCTCTCCTATCATCCAGAGGGTAGGATAGTTCCTTACACTTCTCCCCCACTATTACACTACACGATAGCTTACTCCTACCTCTTAGTAGGATCCAAGCTCGGTTTCACTCTGAAGGAATTCTTCATATTGTTTCCTTCTATTCTAGGAGCTCTCTGCGTTTTCCCGATGTATTCAATAGGAAAGGAAATATGGAGTAGAGAAGTTGGGTTGTTGTCCTCTTTCTTTCTAGCAGTATCTCCACCGCATCTAATAAGGACTCTTGCTGGATTCAACGACAAAGAGAGTCTAGGCGGACTCTTAATGCTTGTTTCAGTATACTTATTGATTAAGAGCTACAAGAATTGTTCAATTAAGTATTCCATACTGTCTGGCATATTCTTAGGAGGAATGGCTCTTACTTGGGGTGCTTTCAGATCTGTGTTCCTTATATTCTCTGCTTTTCTATCTCTGATGGTACTGCTGAAGAAATTAGATAAAAGAGGAGTTTACTCCGTCACTCCCTCCCTCACTATAGCTCTAGTGATCTCCCTAACCTCTCAGAAGTGGAGATACGTTTACACGGATCCATTGGTGTTCTCCTCTATTTTCATTTCCTATCTATCGATTTTAGCTTACTTAATAGGAAAGAAGTATGGGAAGGAATACTCCAGATTGTTCTTCTTAGTTTCGATATTCGCTGCTGGTCTGGTTTCGTTGCTCATAGGCGTGAACCTAAGCAAATTCTATTACATGATAAACCCTCTGGCCAGAGAGGAATCTCCGTTATTCTCGTCTATTGCTGAACATCAACCAATAACCTATAGAGAGTGGTACGTCAGGACTTTTTCCATATGCTTCCTCTTCCCCCTGGGTGTTTTCCTGCTCATGAAAAGAAGACGTGGTGAGGACTTATTCCTTCTGACTTGGTTCCTCCTGACCATTTACTCAGCTGCTTCTACAGCTAGGATATCCTTCCTTCTAGCTCCATCAGCTGCAGTAGTTTCCTCAATAGCCTTAGAGAAACTATTAGTCAACTTATCTAGAGTAAAGGAGGGGGACAAATCGAGGATAAAGAAAGAGAAGATGGCAAGATACATAATCTTAGTCCTCCTGCTAGTCAGTTTCACCTTACCCCCGTCGATAATAGCCCTTCAGATATCCTACACCAGAACTCCGGAAATAACTTCAGAGTGGATAGAGGCCTTGAATTGGATAAAGAGGAATACGCCAGAGGATTCCGTCATATTGGCTTGGTGGGATTATGGCTACTGGATCCAAACTTTGGCTAATAGGAGAACTGTAATAGACCCGAGTAACCTAAAGCCTTCGAGGAATGCAGAGATATCTAGGGCTCTGTTCAGTCCAGAAAAGGAAGGAATTGAGGTCTTCTTAAAATACGAGGCGGATTACGTCTTAATAGACAGATATTGGGAGCTCAGGAAGGGTCCTCCAATAGCTAGTGTCGGAGGGGTAGACTTCTATAGGTATTTCGAGATAACAGGAGAAGAATTCAACGTAAAGGAAAGTGGAAAGGACTTATTGTACATCAAAATGATTTGTCCAGAAGTATTTCATCCAGAGTACTTGGAATTGGTGAGAAGCTTTGGTGAATGGGAATTTTGTAACTCGAAGGGAAGAGTTCTCCTCTACAGACTAAGAAAAGAGGAAATAGTAGGTAAACAGAGCTAGTATTCCCATTTCCACCTCTACGGAGTACATTAGCAGAACCAGGGACCTCTCGGTCATCGGTGTTATTCTCAATGGTACGTGGAGTATCGATAGATGCTTTGGAGGCACTAAGTACTTCCCCTTTAGGATTACGTGTCCATGTCTCTCCCTGCCTTTGAAGAGAGAAGTAGACTTCATGAAGAAATCGGTAAAATGGGGTAGAAGTAAAAGGAAAGCTATGAATTCCACTTTCATTTCTATTGAGAGTAAAGCTATTGTGGCACCCATTCCGAAGGTCCCGACGTCTCCTGGGAATACCCTAGAGGGATACCTGTTGTAGTAGAGGAAGGCCACCAAGGATCCCATGAAGGAAGACAATACTAGTGCTGATGTCAAATTCCCGGTGTCTATAGCTATGGGCATGAGGAAAAAAGATGCTATTAAACACATTCCTGCCTCAAGTCCATTGAATCCTGCCATGACGTTTATGGAATTGGCTGAAGCGGAAATCCAGAGTGGAACTAATAGTAATTTGTAAAACACTCCGAAGTAAACAGGAAGTAGGAATGGGAAGTCTATCCACGGACTCAAATCCCCAAAGACCGAGTATGGTATTGAGGCTAGAATTGGAAGTACTATCTTCTCAGAATGCGATAGGCCTGAGATGTCGTCTACGATGCCCACCAACGAGACCAAAAACACTGTGAGCGCTATGAGTTGTGCATCGCTGAAAAAGATTAGAGGAGCCAAAAATCCAATCAGGAGTGGTATTCCACCCATTTCTGCTACTTCTGGCTTATCTTCTTTATGAACGTCTATTCCTTTGTATTTGTTTCTCACTTTTTTTATCCAAATCCTTGTCAGGATCATAGTCAGCAATAGGGATGATGAGAACGAGATCATGAGGTAAAGTGGATTCAATCGCGTTCCCCCACTGAGGGGTTTATTGACCAATTATAGGTTTCTCCTATGAATGTTACATTGCTATGGTGTAAGCATGGAATGGGTTACAGAGCTAGGAGGGGCTGTGTGAGTCCCCAAACCTTATTAAATAGTGTGGACTAATTTTCCATGGTGTGAATTTGCATAGGAGGGGGCAATCCTCTGTGGAATACATAATAGCCTTAGCAGCTTTACTCACGGTAATAGCAGGCGTGTCTATACCAATTCTTCAAAACAGCGAGGCGAAAGTAAAGAACGTAGAGGCACTTTCCCATGGGAGGGCTGTACTAGAATATCTAAGGAATGGTCTGGACGTGGCGATAAACGGGAGGGTTGGTGAGAGTAAGACCTACTCACTCCATGTGAGAAAGGGAGTGAGTCTGAATTTGTCCATGAGAAGCCAAGAACTCTCCCATGGATATCTGCTCACATTAAACTGTACTGTAACCAGGAATGGAAATCCCGTTGGTTGGATGACTTCTTCTATCCTCTCGAGTAGAGAATATTCAATGGACAGTTTCTCCATGGGAGAGGGAATTTGGGAATTGACCATTAGGAGAGTTGGTAATAGCACGTCAATATCTGTTAACGTGTGTGAGTCCTCTAAGAAAGTAGAGGTGATTGTTGGTGACTAGGGGGCAATCATCCGTCGAATTACTCCTGATAGTGGCCACTATACTTGCAGTGCTCTCAGCAGTAACTGTGCCACTCTTCACACAGTCCAAAGAGAAGTCAGAAGAACTCAATCTAATTTCAGAGGTGAGAGTTAGTGGGCAGCAGATAGTATCCCTGATAGATCACGTATTCGCCTCTGGTCCAAACAATAAGAGAGGTGCCTTGGTAAAGATACCGTGTCAAATAAGCATATCTCAAACAGATTCGGACAATGACTTAAAGAGAGAAATGAAAATAGCTTTCGAAGGAAACGAGATAACCATAGAGACAATACTTCCTAGTGATTGTCCTACCCTGTCTGGACTTGGGCAGATCTCGCCTGGAGTGTACCTAGTGACAGTTGAGTACATCCCAGGAGATTGTGGTTCAGGAAACTTGGGAGAGATATCCATAACGTGGGAAAAGGTGAGGGACGTATGAGGGGTTTCCTCTCCCTAGATGTATTAGTAGCCTTAGCCGTAGTTCTAATCGGAATAGCTATGATTGTCAATCTAGCGAATGAGAGATTTGAGAGTGCTAATGAGCTATCTGCCGTATCAGAAGGAAAAGGGATTGCAGAATACATAGCGAGAGCAATAGACAGGACTGTGTCATCTGGAGAGGGATCTAAAGTATACTTAGAATTGCCCGACAAGTACGGCACTTATTCTCAACTGAACATACACAGGAACACACAGTACGAAGTCTTCATAGTTGGCAAATATGATCAAGCCGGAGTGATAAACTTGGATATAGATGGAGATGGGTCCTCAGACTCAATGAGCGTAGTAGTGAAGGTTTGTCGGCCGAATTGTAGTAATCCGAATTGGTATAAGTTTCTGAAGGCTCCTATCCTAGCAGAGTACGTCGAAGTAGACAATTCGGTCGATCCAAGAAACGACCCGAATTCAGATGGGCTTGAGGAGAACATAGCCATATCATTTGTCACTTCCCAAGATGAGATAAATGGAAAGAAGAGAGTTGGTGTGAGAATAACAACGAACCGAGATGATGTACATGTCAATTAGAGGGCAAGCCTCAGTTGAGGGAGTGATAATAGTTGCAATCGTGCTAACTACCCTCAGCTGGTTCATTCCATCGTACATGAGGGAAAGCGAGCTCAACGACATATTGGTCTCCATTAGGGAGTCTTGTATTTCCGAAATGAACGAACTCACGCTAAGCGGAGAGGTGCGAGGTAACGGAAGATTTCACCACTTGGAGTACAGTTTGAGACAATTCGGTGATAAAGAAGAGATAACCATAACGCTTTACTTCAAGGGAGAGCTCGACATAACGGATGCAGAGGATCTGATAAAGGAGGAGGCACTAGACAGTTTGTCTAGGATTGGGTGTGAGAGACAAGGTGATATGATGGTGTGCAGGTATTACGCGCTGAGAAAGAATGATATAGAATTGGAGGTGTTGCCTCCATGAGTGGAGAGAGAGGGCAGGTGTTCACGCTAGATGCCATGCTTTCCCTGATAATAATAACTGTCATACTTGGGCTTTCCTCGAACTTGATAGAAGAAGCGAGCTACAAACTAGTTGAGAGGACCAAGTATTCTGAGAAGCAGAGAATTGTTTCTGATATGGCCGAGAGCATAATTAGGGTTTCACACACGGGATTCCTAGGATCTATTTGGTCTGTGAAGGATGAAAATGTCACGAACTTCAGAGAGGAATTCCCCACCTTCATAAATATGTCCAAACTCTCGCTCATAAGTAGTGAGATAGAGGAGTATCTCGACGTGAACAGAGATGGAGAACTTGACTACTACTATAACGTAACTGTAATCTCTAGAGATTACTGTACTGGGCGAAATCGTCTGTGCCTAGAAATATCTGACTTCGGCGAGTCTAAAGAAATCTTGACTGAGAGGAGATCTGTACAAATAGAAGTCCTGAGAGGATGGATATGCCCGGAAAAGAGAATACACATAGATGGTGTGTCTTCAACTTACGTTTATGCTATTCCAATGAATGGTGATTTCTCTTGCGCTTCCCCCTCAGAATGGGACAATAAACTAGAATTAGAGTACGGAGGAAGTTGCAATGGTATACTAGAAGATGTATCGAACGTCGAAGACTTCAAAGCTCCCGTGGTAATTTTACTATTCATACCCGAGTATTTGTTCTCGCATTTCGGCTTAGTACCAGGATGGACCGGGATTTACATAGAGGAAATGGAAACAGGCCCAGGTGGATTTCCCGTAGCGACAGGATACGTGAACGTTAATGGTCACATAACTTCCACTTGGATTGGAGAGGATATTCCAAGACCACTAGGGAATTTCGAGTATTTCGTGGACATAAGGGATTTACTAAGACCTGGATGGAACTACATATCTCTCCAAGGACCTATGAGGAATGCCATACTAACCATAGGTGTCTCACTACCACCAGGTTGCACTGGGGATGCCCTAGAGTGCATATATGACTGGGGGGAGTCGCAAGGAGAAGAGAGGGTAGAAATTTGGTATAACTTATATATGCCAGGGGAATTATTGATCAAAATAGGTGATAGGATTGGCTGATGAGAGGGGTTTCCTGTTCACCACGGATTCCATATTGGCCCTCATACCGTTAATGATAGTGGTGGTCACAGTTGCCCAAGTCTCAGTTCCGCCGAAATCTGAGCCAATGGAGTTGGAGGCCAACGACATAGCGGAGAACATTCTGAGTAAACTCGAACAGGATGGCACCCTGAAGGTAATAGCCCTTGAACCTAGGAAAAGCGCCACTAGGGAGTACATCGAGGAATATCTAGATAGAAACGTCCCTATTGAATTCGGCTATGCCATGGTAATAGAAATAGAGGGAGAAAAAGAGCTTGTAGCATCTGACACTGTGTCTAGTATGTCCGAATTGGAATCGTTACTCTCAGGAATTCCAAACTACGCTTCAGCTGTTAGACACGTCACTACTGCGGAAAAAGGTACTGGATGGGTAGGAAGAGCTTGGTTTAAGGTAGAAGAAGCAGCTTTCATGGAACAAGAAAGGACTGTGACTACCACAGCAGTGAACTTCCACAATTGGTTGAGTAACTTCTACAACGGGCCAACTGAATGGGGGCCTGGAGAGGTAATTGGATTTTACATACCCTCCGACGAGATATTGTCTAGCAAAATGATACTTGGATGTGGGGAATTCAGGTATAATTTGGGGTCCCCATATGAGGTAGATGTCCAAATAAACGGTCAATACTGGGGTAGAGTAAATCGGGGCGATTGGACTTACCTTTACACGATAGGAGGAGGATACTACGGAAGAATGATGTGGATAGACTTCGAAGACGTACCAGAAAATCTCTTGAGAAGTGGAAGGAATGAGTTGTTTCTAGATTTCAGAAACCCTGGGGACTACGACTATATGTATTACAACAACATGCCTTGGTTTTCTCTCATAGTCACGTACAATCACACTATGCTTGTTCCTGTAGGTCTAGTGCATAGGATTATAAGATTGCCAGATGCTGAAGGGTTTGCTGTAGCTGGATCCAGTTGTAAGTACAAAGATACCATGGACAGAGATGGAGATGGCAACACCGATGAAATACTAGACTGTAGTGCAGCTGATAGTGTGAGATGGAACAGATGGATAGGAGACTTAGCCTCGACTCATAGGGAAACTGAATATCCATCTGATCCAAACAGCAGGAGTGGAATTCCATTCGGGATAAGTCAGAACTCCGGATTGCCAGATGGCGATGGGGGATCTGCAATAACTGTTGTGAAGGAATTCGAGCTGCCAGATAACGTGAAGATATTCGACGCTGTGATTGTGTTGAACATATTAGGCGCTACAGACAACGCTAGGGTGGAAGTCTACGATTACTCCAAGGACGAATGGGTCACTGTCTTCAACTCCTTCAATTTGGAAGGAGTGTCATACAGCGCCAGAGGAGATGGTTACGGTAATTTGCCCACAGTAGTGAGCATAAGGGTAGATCCGAAGAACATAAATCCAAACGATCCTGATCACATGCCAACTGAGCTGATAAGGCCTGGGAAGAACAAGGTGAGAGTCACCATATGGGACTTCGTCCCTAGCACGGACTGGGACTGGGTTGGAATTGTAGATTCGTACATATCGGTGAGCTATTCCAGTTTACCAATAGACTGGCAGACTTTCGAATTCCAAAACTACCAATCCGGAGGTAACTCAGTAGTTAAAAAGAGGAAATTCAAAATAGGAAGAGATGCCGAATTAGTTTACTTCTTCTTCGGAGTTGGATCCGACACCAGAAAAGCAAAGGTTTGGGTGAGGAGAATATCATCAGCTTGTGATTCTAGTTCCTCTTCCTGGAAACTCTTCTATGACGAAAGAGTGAGCCCAGGTCAATTCATAAACTTGAAGAATGTGGACACAGAGAGTTCTCCTCACATAATGACTGAGTATGACCCTCAGTCTGGAGAGTGGGTGCTCTGTCCTGGAACCTACGAGGCAAAGATTGCCGTTTACGGTCCAAATGAGGAGTGGGAGTCCGGAGATTGGAACAGAAATGCTGAAGTCTATTCCGGGAGTAGAGTAGTGGTGCTTTACCCCGAGTTCATAAGGAACGTTTGGGCGATGGCCTACTCCGACTCTCCCACCAAGGCGAAAGCGATGGCTGTGGTCTTCCTCCTCAACAGGATGATAAGTGAAGGAGTAGTTGATCCATCGGACTTAGATGGAGAGCCTCCTAAACCGGAAGATTACGATGATCAGGACTCGTTTGCTCAGGCCTGTATAGACTACCTAGATGAAAGAGAAAACAACTCTATAATAATGAGAGTAATGGAACAGGCTTCATACACGTCTAGTGAGCCCAAAACAGGGTTTGTTTACTTGTACTTGTGGAGGAGGATGTGAGAAATTGAACTCCAGTGGAATGGTATATAGTGGCCTCGTCTTCCTCTTAGTAATACCAGCCCTAGTACTCACGGCTTCTCTCATACACGTATACGAATACGAGGCCAAAGGATCTGCTATATCGATGGAGCTAACTAAAATCGGAGTAAAGGGGGAAGACATTAGGAACTCCATAGTGGATGCCTTCCAAATAACTGGGAGATGGTACGCCTCCCTGACTTTGAAAATATTGACGGACTACCAAGAGAATCCGGATGAATTCTGGAACAACAGTCCGAGTGCATCTCAATACTTAATAGGTCCTCCTTCGTCTTATCCAGACCACAGACTGTTCTTCAAGGGGGAAAGCAACGAGAAATGGAAGTCAGTTGAGTTCATGTTGGAGGGGGGATCCTTCTACCTATACAACGAGGAGAACGGAACTTACTCCGTAGTGGAAATACCGGGGTTGAGGAAAGAGGTCACTAGGGAAATCCTAGAGAGAATAACTGAGGACTTCGAGGAGAAAACGGGAATGGAGATAACAGTAAAGTGTGAGCAGGCAGTCGATCCGAACTCGGAGATCGATCCAGATACCAATCCAATAGCCCAAGGGAAAATAGGCATTCTACAAATAGATCCATGGGGGTTCTACATATACGCCAATCCAGACGACTCAGACGAACCATATGACCAGACGTCAAATAGACTTAAGAGAAACGAAGACGGTGTCTTCCCGGAGGAAAAGAAGTTCAAGTTCAGAGTTGAGATTAGGAAAGGCCCCAGTCCAGTAGAATACGTAATAGAGGAAATGGAAATAGATCCAATATACGTCTCCATAGAGGGTCTAGAGGACCCATTCCTGTGGATAAAGTCGGAAGGATGGTACAGAGATGTGATAAGGAGAAGTCCTTTCACT
>Ga0164318_10001464_pt1 | contig 21052 bp, 22 predicted proteins | sample GuaBasSedimGuay9_FD_113734 | JGI IMG/M metagenome (GOLD analysis project Ga0164318, IMG submission 113734) | Subseafloor sediment microbial communities from Guaymas Basin, Gulf of California, Mexico - Guay9, Core 4571-4, 0-3 cm | ecosystem: Environmental > Aquatic > Marine > Hydrothermal vents... | reverse complement strand
TCGATCTCAGCTTGCGTAATGTTAAACTCGTTAGTCATCAATAACTCCCTCCGTATATGTAACACTAACAAACAGGTACCTGCAAACACAGGGCAACATTCTTTAATGAGAATCTCATGTCAAGCTCCCCACTTGCAGTACTGCCCGGCAGTCTGCATTATATTCCATGTATGCGGGAGGTGACAAGTGAACGATACAGTGACAAAACAGGACGGGGATATGATTTCTCTGGTCTCGATATTCCATTTTGTGCTGGGTGGCTTTCAGATGCTTTTTTCTCTGGTTGGTCTTGTTTACGTGGCCATCGGAGCGATGATGGCTTCCGGTGCTATGGAATCAACAAAGGGAAACCCGCCTCCACCTGAGCTTGGCTGGATATTCGGCGGGGTTGGTGTTGTCTTTGTTCTTGTTTTTATCACCGTTGGTTTTCTAACAATCAGGACGGGTATTAATATCAGGAGAAGGAGAAGACGTACCTTCTGTATGGTGATTGACTCTATTCTGTGTTTAATGGTACCCTTTGGAACTATCGTTGGCATTTTCGGTTTAGTCTTGTTGACAAAAGCGGAAACTGTAAAAGAATTCGAGGGGTAGGGAAGGAGTAGATAGTTGAGCACGAATACTGTTTCAGAAAAACGAAGCGAGAAGCGTCACGGCGGAAAAATGGAGGTGGTTATCGGTACCCACGGGATGCCGGGCCATCCGGTTACCGCTCTTAATATAAGTGCTTCAGGGCTTTACTGTATTTGTGATGAACCACTTGGAGACTTGACCCGGGTCGATGTCTCCGTAAACATGGGCGACAATCAGGTGATGGCAAGGGCTGTTGTTATCAGAGAAGAGGAACTTCCTGACAGTAAGTGGGGTATAGGTTTATTCTTCACAAGAATAAGGTTCGAAGACAGACAGTTTTTTGCAAGGTATGTAAACGAGGAGTGATCTTTTGAAAAATGCCATTGTTTTCATCATCCTGACAGGGTTGCTGACTGGGTCCGCCAGCGCAAGCAAGTATGCAGGTGAGTTCATGTATGTCGGTGCAGGGGCCCGCGCTCTGGCCCTGGGTAGCGCCTATTCTGCAGTGGCAGATGATATAACAGCAGGTTACTGGAACCCTGCAGGTCTTGTTCACAGCAGAAGTAAATCCCTTGCCTTCATGCATTCCGAGAGATTCGGCGGCCTTATTTCATATGACTATATGGCTTATTCACAGGAGTATGGCGGAGATGTGTATGCAGCCAGTCTGTTCAGAACAGATGCGGGAAGAATCGCTGATACAAGCGATCTGCAGTGGTACGATACCGGCAGCGACGGGGTTTTTGGGGAAGACGGCACCGGGGCTCCCGGTGACAGCGGTAACGATGATTACGATCCCTCAGGAAACCCTTCCGGTACAGAGGGCAACGGCCAGTGGGATCCGGGTGAGGAGCTTATTTACGATGAGGGAAGAATCACCTGGAACAGTGCTGCGGACAATGCCCTTTACCTGTCATGGGGAAGAGCTCTCAGTGGGAATTTATCCGTTGGTGCCACTTCAAAGATAATCTACAGAAAACTCATGGATTACAGTGCCTGGGGTGTGGGATTTGATGTGGCTGCGAGATGGAATGCAACAGATGCTTTTGCTGTTGGTTTGAACATGCAGGATGTTTTTGGAACCTACATGTTCTGGAATACCGGTACCAGTGAAAGTGTCTCGCCAACTGCGAAGCTCGGTGCATCATTCACATGGCCTGTAGCAAGGTTCCATTCGGTTTTTACCTTTTCAGCAGACGGAGACTTCCGGTTTGAGGGGCGGGAGTTTGCCTCCCAGTACAGCATTCCCGAGGCCGGTGTCAGTCTCGATACACACATAGGTGCTGAGCTTCTCGTTAAGGATACTGTAGGTTTGAGGATAGGTTCCTGCCAGGGCAACATGACTGCCGGTCTGGGATTCACCGTAAGTTTCAGCGGGCACCCGGTTTCCCTTGACTACGCCTGGGTCACCCACGATGAGCTGGACAGTACACACCGGATTTCTGTGGGAGTAGGTCTCTAAATTCATCCATGGGTTATGCAAAAGAAATTCTTCGTAAAGGGGTTCATTTCGGGTCTCTGATTATTCCTGCCTCTGCTATTTTTTTACCGAAAAAAGAGATGGTATTTATTCTAGCTGCCCTTGCACTGGGAATGCTTGTGGTGGACATCATCAAATCCCGCAACAGGGTTTTCCGTAAATTCTTTCTGGGACTTTTCGGCAAAGTTTTGAGGGGAAAAGAACAGGAAGGGGGGATGACTGCTTCAACGGTGCTTGTGGCCAGTGCAGCCCTGACTGTTTATCTGTTCCGAACTGAAATTGCAGTTTCCGCTCTTGTATTTCTCTCTGTGGGAGACTCTTTCGCAGCTCTTGTGGGTAAGAAATTCGGCAGAACTCCTCTTGTCTCCGGCAGAACTCTGGAGGGAAGCCTTGCAGCCCTGCTCAGCTGTCTGCTGTTTTCCATGCCGCTGCTCCAGATCTCCGCTGCAAGAGGGTGGTCTCTTTCGCCTGCAGGGCTTGCGGCAGGTGCTGTAGCTGCAACACTTGCGGAACTTTTTGAAATTCCCCTGGATGACAATCTCAGGATACCGGTGCTGGCAGGTATGGTCATGGAACTGGTTATTCCCGGATGATCTGCTACATAGAGATCTACGGCTGTCAGATGAATGTTCACGACGGTGAAATTCTGTCCGGTATACTGCAGTCAGCCGGCCATACAGTTGTAAAAGATGTACTTATCGCTGAAGCTGTTTTTGTAGTTACCTGCGCAGTGCGTGAGCACGCTGAAACAAGAGCACTTGGAAGAATAACCCACCTGGCCGGAATACCGGAAAAAAGACCTGTGATGGTGCTGTGCGGCTGTGTTGCCCAGGAGCACGGTGAGAAGCTGCTGAAAAATATAAAACTGCTGGATCTGGTTGTGGGGCCCGATGCGTATCATCGCCTTCCGGAACTGCTTCAGGAAGGAAAAAGAATTGCAGTTACCGACCAGGGTTCTGAAGACTACGAGCAGGTGTCAGCTGTAAGAGAGCAGTTCCCGAGATCGTTTGTAACGGTTATGCGCGGGTGCAACAACTACTGTACCTACTGTATTGTTCCAAGGGTCAGAGGACGCGAGCGAAGCCGGCAGGCAGAACTGATTTTGATGGAAGTAAAGAGGCTTGTCGAAGAAGGTTACAGAGAGGTTACTCTTCTGGGGCAGAATGTTAACTCCTATTCCTCCGATGGCGTAAGATTTCCGGAGCTGCTGCAGAGGGTGTCTGATACTGCAGGAGACGGTTGCAGGGTCAGGTTTGTTACCAGCAATCCACGTGATCTTACTGAAAGTCTTGCATCTGTAATGGCTTCCAGAGAAAACATCTGCAATCAATTCCATCTGCCTGCACAGTCAGGTAACGATCGGGTTCTGAAGGCTATGAACAGGGGATACACCAGACGCAGTTATCTGGAGAAGGTAGCCATGCTGAGAGATATGATGCCGGATATCGTTGTTTCCACAGACATGATAGCCGGGTTTCCAGGCGAAACAACTGAGGAGTTCGAGGATTCAGTATCCCTTCTGGAGGAAGTCAGATATGACTACGCATTTCTGTTCAGGTACAGTGAAAGAACCGGCACAGCAGCACTGAACATTGAACCCTCTGTGCCTGTGAAAGAACGCTTGAGAAGGCTTTCAATTCTTCAGGAACTTCAGACTGAAATAACACTGGAGAAATCAAGGGAAATCATTGGCAGAGAAATGACAGTTCTGGTTACCGGCCCAGCAAGAAGAGCAGGGCAGACAGCTTCAAGAACAATGGGGAACAGACTTGTTATCCTGGAGTCCCAGAACTATTCACCCGGCGAACTTGTACTGGTAAAAATAGTTAAGGCTGACGGTTACACGCATTTTGGAAAGCCCATCAGCTGACCTTCCTGGTTCAGTTATCAATTTCTGTAAGCATCTCTGAGACCGATTTACCGGTTTTTTTAAGCCGTTCCTTCAAAGTTTTAATAAGCTGTCCGGCTCTGTAAACTTTGTGTTCCAGTTCGTCGACAGGACAGTCGTCGCGGCTCACAGCATCAACAATGGCTTCAAGCTCGGTGAGCATCTGCGAATAGGTCAATTCTTCAGTCATCTTCTATCTCCTTCACAACCGCAGTCAGTGAACCGCGGTTCATGGATACTCTGATAGTCTGGTTTTGTGTGATTTCCCTGGCGCTGCGCAGCGGTAAACCGTCTGTGTTACGCACTACGGCCCAGCCCAGTTTCAACATTTTTACGGGATCACGCATTTCTATCTGTTTCTCCGCCTCTGTTACCTGTGTCAGAAGGCTGTGAAGTTTTGCAGAAACCGAAATGCTCAATCTAGACGCAAGTCTGTGCAGTTCATCGGCTTTTCTGGACGGGAGGGAGGTTAGATGAACTGTGAGCCTGGAAGCGAGGTTCTTCAGCCTCATTGACTCCATCTGGAGTTTTGGGGAAACGCTGGAAACCAGTGAGTGTTTCAACACCGAAACGGCGTCGTCAAATGCGGCTACTGCATCAACAAGAACAGAAGCGGCGTGCGTCGGTGTTTTCGCTCTGGTGTGTGCTGCGTAATCAGGCAGTGTAGTATCAATTTCATGGCCGATGGCAGAAATTACAGGCCATGGAAGCTGTGCAATTGTTCTTGCCACTTTCTCATCGTTGAACCAGGCAAGGTCTGTCGCGGAGCCTCCTCCTCTTGTTAATACCACAGCATCCGGAGAGATGGGATTTGTAACAAGTCTGTTGAAGGCAGCACACACAGATTCTGATGTAGAATCCCCCTGCATGGCTGCGTAGGCAGCTAATACCCTGAATGGGTAACCTGATTCATCCAGTGTTTTCAAAAAGTCTGTTTCAGCGGCGGAACCCTTCGAAGTAACCAGGCCTACACAAAGGGGAACCCCTGGGAATGGAAGTGTACCGTTCTCGGCCAGTACTCCTTCTCTGGAGAGCAGTGCAACCAGTCTCTGCAGGGTTGCAGCAGCGGCATCACCTGCAAATTCCGCATCAAACCCCTTCATGATAAGCTGAAAACGCCCTGACCGGTCATAGAAGCTCACAGAGGCCAGAATTCTTACTTCAGTGTTGTTCTCCAGCTGGAACAGTTTGCCGTGCCTGCCTGCTTCAAGGGATATTCTGGAACGGTCTCCGGCAAAAAGGGCGCAATCCACAACGGCATCAGGCTGCTCTCCGGGACCAGAAGGATCGGCAAGCTGAAAATAGGAATGACCTCGACCGGAAACTCTTCTTAAGCCGGTAACAATACCTCTTATCCACACCGGATCGGGAAACCCGGCCTGGAGAACGGTTTTTACAGATCGGTTGAGTTCAAGAACTGTAAGGTCTGAATGCATTACTGGATCTTCAGTGTGAACTGTCCACCGTTTCCACCGGTATCGTGAACCACTATATAGACAAGGCCGGATTCCGAAGCCGGAAGGGTCAGAGATTCATTTCCCGGTTCCATACCGCTGACTATGGTAAATCCCTGGGCGTAAACGAAATCTTCACCGTAGGGGAGATTCATAAAATGCTCAAAGTTCATTTCACTCGAGGCAGTAACAATATCAAAATTGGTTTGACCGCCGACAGATTCAAGAGTGATCCAGTAAACAGTTTCGTGATCGAGAGAAACTGTGTAAACAACAGTTGCTCCACGGTCCATGGTATCGGTAACATCCAGCAGGGGAGAGGTGGCTGTGAGCACCGCCAGAATCGCATAAACAGAAATCATATTTTCTCCATTCCCTTATACGGAAAAATGGTGAACAATGGTTCCGAGGTCAACTGTGATTTCAAACATCCAACGGTATCCTGGTTCCCATGCAGTCTAAATGCCCACAAGAAGCACCAATAAGCTGATATATTCCAGGCTGTGGTTTCACGTCCCAAAAACAGTGGCTGTTTTTCAGTGCACCACAGAATGGCGGTTTACTGTGTAATTAAAATCGAGGTTAAGACATGCTGGTTGCCATTGCAGCTCTGTAAGAGCCTGTACTGGCAACACAGGTGCAGAAAAAAACCATACTCTACACTGGTTATCGTGTGTTTGTGGGATGTAGATAAACTCACCACAAGAAGAGAAGATAGCTGTATTAAGATGTGTTTGAAAAGCATCTCGTGGGGGTTCCTATCATCATGGGATTGGAGTATTATCAGCTGTCGAACACAAGAAAGGAACGGTTATATGGCAGAAGACAACCTGGGCAAAAGAACTTCAATTGCCGTTAGAGATGCATCAGGGCTGGTATTTCCACTTGGATCCATACACGGAGAGCCTATACCTCCGTGGGTATCGGAAGGCAGGGAAGTTTATCGCAGAGGGTTAATTCTGGCCCTGGATCTCGCTGTAAAAAGGGTTTACCCCGACTGGAAACTGTGGGTTGAGCATTCAATTTCTCTGGGTTACAGGTGCAGGATAGAAGGTATGGAGCCAGGCTCGGAAGCAGAGATCTGTGCCAGACTTGAGGAAGAGCTTGAGAAGATTTCCGCTGAAGCCCTCCCCATTCAGCACCGTAAACTTACTTCCGGAGAGGCGTTAGGTCTTGTGGGCGAGCACTCCCTGCTTCCAAGATGGCACATCGGGAAGGAACCATACTGGACAAATGTTCTTGAAGATTCATGGGCTTTTGCCATGGGTCCCACGGTTCCTGATACTTCCTGGCTTACATCGTGGGAGTTGAGGCCGTCCCGTGGAAGCTTTCTCCTTAGATTTCCCGGCAGTAAAACATGGCCGGAAATAGTTCCGTGGGTTGCTAACCCCTCACTGTCAAAAGAACTGGACCTGGAGGAAAAGCATATATCCCGAATGAAGGTTCACACTGTTGATCTGCTCAACCGGCGAATCCGGGAGGACGGTGGAAGACAGGTAGTAATGATGAGTCATTTCTACCAGAACAGGCGAATTGTACAGATAGTAAGCAGACTCGGCGATGAGTTTCCCGCAAAGAGAATAGTGATGATCGCAGGTCCTTCCTGCAGCGGTAAGACAACTTTTACAAGAATGCTTGCAACCTATCTCCGCGCAGAGGGTTTTGGAACACGGATGATAAGCGTGGATAACTACTTCAGAAACCGCTCTGAAACCCCGAAGAACAAAGACGGAAGCTACGATTTTGAATGTCTTGGGGCACTTAACACAGAGCTGTTTGGCGAACATGTTAAAAAACTTGTTGAGGGAGAAACGGTCAAACTGCCTGTTTTCAATTTCCACACAGGTGAAAGGGAAGACGATGTTACCCCCATGACTCTGGGCAGAAACGAGTTTCTCCTTGTAGAGGGGATACACGGGTTGAATGACAGTTTGACACCAGGTGTGGATGTTGCCTCAAAATTCAAGATATACATCAGTGCTCTGACCACGCTGAACATAGACAGGCTCACAAGAATGTCTACTTCAGACGGCAGGCTCTTGAGAAGGATAGTGAGAGATAGTACAAGAAGGGGTTATTCTGCAACTGAAACTATCATGGGCTGGCCAAGTGTCAGGCGTGGAGAAAGAAAAAACATCTTCCCGTTCCAGGAACATGCGGACATGATGTTCAACTCTGCTCTTCCGTATGAGCTTCCAGTCTTGAAGCCTTATCTTGTGCCTCTGCTGGAAGATGTGGAAGAGGGATCAGATGCATTCAGAGACGCCGACAGACTTCTTCGCCTGCTCGATTGTGTGGAGCCTATAAACGAAGCAGTAGTACCCAGATTGAGTATTCTCAGGGAGTTTATCAATGGTCTTCTGCTTGATTGGAGCGAATAATGCACATTTTGATGATACTGTTCGCCATGTACAATCCCAGATTCAATCCTATGATTCTTACCAGGCCACTGTCTCCGGGGCTGCAGCCTCTGTATCAGGAGTTTGACCTGGAGCCCATTGACGTGCAGCACTACGATCTGTCCATAACCATCGACAGAGAGGCTGAAACCATAGACGCAACCGCCGAGGTAACTCTTGTACCGACAGAAGAGAATCTTACAAACTTCAGACTCTTCCTCAGGGAGCTTACCGTCTCTCAGGTTACCGGAGCTTCATCGTTCAGTCAGGACGGTGATTCCCTGTTCATCACACTTCCCGGCCCTGCGTCAACTTCAGACACCATTGATCTTGTTATAGACTACGCAGGAAGCCCTGACCACGAGTCATGGGGAGGGTTTCACTTTCATCCCTATGTGACTTACCAGATGGGAGTCGGTTTCGTAAGCGATCCGTCTATGGGAAAATACATGTTCCCCTGTCACGACCGACCTGCGGACAAAGCCTCATACGATTTTCATATAACTGTACCTGATACTCTGTACGCAGTAGCCAACGGAGATTCCGCAGGGGTGACAGACAACATGGATGGAACTCTTACATACAACTGGACACTTGATCAGCCTATGTCCACTTACCTTGCGGCAATCAGTGTGGCTGATTACGCAGTGCTCCACGATTCTACTGATTCACGGATCTTCTACTACGTGTATTCCTGGGATGTTGATGATGCGCTGGCATCGTTTGTTCATGTGGATCAGATGCTTTCCCGGTATGAGAGTTTGTACGGCGCGTATCCCTGGGACTGCAGATTCAGCTACGTGCAGACTCCACTTGGCGATATGGAACACCTCTCCCAGGTATTTCATATCGCTTCAGCCGTTAACGGTAGCACTAACTACGACTGGCTTCTTGCCCACGAAATGAGCCATCAGTGGTGGGGAGACTGCGTTACAGAACGGTACTGGACGGAAGTATGGCTCTCTGAAAGCTTTGCAACCTTCAGTGAGGCTGTGTGGATGGAGAGCTACGGTGAAGCTGAGTATCTGGATTACATCATAGACCACATTATGAAGCCCTACCTCAACAGCGGGGAACTTTTTTCCATTGTAGGTGCCGAAACCCCGGCTGAGCTGTGGAGCAATACAACCTACGAGAAGGGAGCTTCTGTTCTGTACATGCTGAGAATCATCATGGGCGACACTGCCTTTTTCGCAGGTCTTAACAACTACTTTGCCAACCACAGTTACTCCACTGCGACAACGGCAGACCTGATCGGTTACATGGAAGCCGAGTACGGCGAGCTGGACTGGTTCTTTGACCAGTGGGTTTACGGAGAGGGGTATCCTATATACGACATTTCAACAAGCTGGGTACAGCAGGGTTCAGACTGGGAGCTTACAATAGGTATCGATCAGATTCAGTCTGTCAGCACATTCTTCACAATGCCCGTTGACTTTCTAGTGGAGGGTTCCGGACCTGACACACTTATTACTTTCACGAACGACGTGCAGAACCAGGAGGAAACCTTTACCATTCCCTTTGAACCGACTTCAGTTGAGTTTGATCCCTATACAAAAATACTCAGCAGTGCCGTACTTGGAATTGACGAGCAGACAACTCCTCCGTCAGGCGGTGTTGGAACGATGTATCTCGGGCCCAACCCTGCTTCAGGTACAACTGTAATCAACTGGCAGGGTACAGGGAACATGGTTCTTGATGTCAGGGTATACGATATCTCAGGAAGGGTGGTGCAGAGTAGTGTTCTGCAGCCTTCCAGCAGAACACTGGATCTCACCGGACTGTCTGCCGGAACCTATTTTGTCGATGCCGTGGCACCGGGGAATATGCGGCAGACGGCAAGGCTGGTTCTGCTGGATCTGTAGCCAGGTGAGTAAAGCAGGGCACGGAGTTTCGTGCCCTGCGTACCTATCGGGTTAAAAAACCTGAGGTGGCTGCAAAGACTGAATCGGGTCGGTCTACCACCAGAGCACCGGCTTTTTCAAGTACCCGCTTTTTTACTGTGTAAGTTTCGCTTTCGTTTCGGATCATTGCTCCGGCGTGGCTCTGGGCAACACCTGCCTGTGTAAACTTTCCTCCCAGGAACACAACCACCGGTTTTGTTATTTCTCCGTCTTCGATTGCCTTTGCCAGATCGTTCTCCTGGGTGGTTCCTGTCTCTGCGTATACAACTACCACTTCGGTTCTAGGGTCGGCTTCAAAGGCCCTTGCGGCGTCCAGAATGGTTATTCCCGGCACCGGGTCTCCGCCGACGCACAGAACTGCTGAAAGTCCCGGGTAGTTTTCTTCCCACAGAGGGCCGAATGAACCGTCAGGCCTTGGACCTGGCAGAAAGGGTCTGCAGTGAAAAGACGCGAGAAGCTGGCTGAGTCCGCCTGAACGGCTGATAACGCCAACCCTGCCGGGGAGGTAGTTCTTTTTTGCCCAGGAGGCCTTTCCCCCTATAAGTCCGAAAAGATAACCATCTGTGTCCAGCATACCTACAGTGTTGGGTCCCAGGCACATTGATCCTGTTTCAGCGGCTTTTTCTTTTATTTTGATTGAATCCTGAGTAGCTACACCGTCTGCAGTTAGAACCAGGAATTTGATTCCGGCATCCATGGCGTCAAAAGCAGCCCGAGCAATTGCGCCTGCAGGAACAAAGAATACGGCACTGTTTATTTCGGGATGGTTTTGAACGGCCTCAGCCGGTGTGTTGTAAACCGGTACACCATCGACTTCCTGACCGCCTTTACCAGGGGTGCATCCAGCAGCAATCCGGGTTCCAAAACCCTTCATAAGTCGGGATCTGCTTTTTCCCTGCCTGCCGGTTATCCCGAATACCAGCACCTGAGGTGTATCGATGTTGCACAGATATTTCAGTATTCCAGCCATTATTCAACCTCCTCGGGAAGGTCAAGTTCAATTGTCAGTACACCGTTGTCTCTGAGAAGAGAGGCTGTTTCACAGGCGAGACATCCTATACACTTTGCTTCGGGGTTGGTGGCTATTATGCCGTCTTTCCACATGAGGAAGCCGGTGGGGCATTCTCCTACACACGCAGGTTCGGTGCCTCCTGGGTTTTTCTCCGGGTGGTAGATAAACCGTGCAGGAGGTGTAGCGGTTTCAAACAGCAGCTCACCTTCAGGAGCCTTGAATTCCTGATGAACCCTGTTCTCAGACAGGATACTGCTGATCTGCTCAATCATTGCATTGGGAAATATCTCCGGTCTGAATACTCTTACCTCAACGGGAAGGTTCTGTGAGACCTCATCCATCAGTTGTATGGCCTTTTCCTGGTCAGTGCCGCCGAATCGAAGAAGAGAGGGCAGAGGTGAGGGGGACTCTCTCAGGGCTTTCCATACCGCGCTGGCAAGGTGGTACTGATTCTGAAATGCCATTCCGCTTCCGGTAAGAACAAGAACATCCGCTTCAGGCTGGCTCAGGATAACCCTGAGGATCCTGTAGCTTTTGAAAGCACTTAATCCGCCGGATGTGTCGCTCTCATTAAGAGTAAAGATGTCAGTTCTGCCTCCGGTAGCCATCTCCCACAACATTTTACCGCCGCCACCGCACAGGTTTGTTGCCACGGCCACGGCACCTTCCGGAACTGAGTCACGGGTGGCTCTGAAAAACCCGGTGCCAGCAGGATCATCGGTGTTTATTGATTCCACTGCTTTCTCAAGTGGAGTGGTATCTGATACAGTGTTGCCTGGAAGTTCGAACAGATGAGCGTCTTTCTTTGAAACACCATGCTTCTCGAATTCCGCACGGCAGTCTATCACAATATGAGAACCGTCTTCAACAACGGCGATGGGATTTGTTTCAAGCACTGTAAGCTTGTACCTTATGAAGGTATTTATCATCTTATTCAAAAATTCTGCCAGGCTGCCTGAATTTGGAACGCCTGGCAGTTTTTCCTCGATCTCGTCAGCAGACGGCGGATTTAGGAGGCTGAACGGGATTTTTACGAGAGAACCGGTTCTTTTCTCTATACCGGTACCGCCTTCCGGGCTGAAAACAAGCACGCCTCCAGGCAGGCTGCCGGAGCCGCCGAAGTTCAGAAGACACGCTGCGTAATACTCCCGTCTGATGTCTGCAGCTTCAGCTGCAAGTACTCCCAGGCAGTTCTGCTCTGCAAGCAGTTCAGTTAATCCTGTGGATATCTCATTCTGCGAAGAAGCTCGTCTTACGAGGCCTCTGCCTGCACGGCTGGTTGCTCCGGGAATCTGGGCTTTGAGATACACAACAGGTTTCGGAAGAATTTCCGGTACATGATCAAGAAACACGGCTGGAACCATGGGAACTCCGTTGCTTTCAAGCAGAATCCTGGTTTTGTACTCGGGTAGAGCCGGCATTTTACCCTCCAGTCTTTTTCATTTTCATAAGAAGTTTGTCGGTTCTTTTTACGCCGCGAGCCCAGTCAAGGGCCACGGGGACATTAAGTGAATAGAGATAGTTGTATTCAGGGTAACACGAGGCAGTGCAGCCGTTGCATGGAAGATCAGTTTTGCTGAGGTTCAGAAACGCATTTTTGAACCCGGAGTCCAGAGCGTTCATCGCTCTGTCGTATTCTCCTATAAGAAGGGAGCAGGGGTAAACAGTTCCGTCTACATCGATGTTGCAGTATGCTCTTCCTGCCTTGCATGACGGGCCGTAAAAGGGCTCAACCGTTCTGGTCAGTGAGTAGTCTGGCCACCTTGAAGCAGCACTGAGGTAGCTGCTGCTGAGGAGAACAGGTGCACCAGCTTTCTTCATTTTGAGAAGCTTCTGGAAAGTCTGTGAATACTCTTCAGTTGTTGGCATCATATCGGCTGTGTCTCCACCGAGTGTGGCGTTGTGGTGCAGTGCCTGGAATGTTGTCATAAAGCCGTATTTCTCTGCTGTAACCATTATTTCATCGAGATGATGGATGTTGTTTTTTGTGAGAACAGTTATCGACCACAGCCTCACCCTGCCGGAAGCTGTTTCGAACGCAGCCATGACCTTCTCCCAGCTTCCTTCCTCCCTGTTTTTGTCGTGGGCTTCCTCGGGTCCGTCGTAGGAGAGAACCAGATGATCGATATTATCAAGAATTTCCGGTCTGGACGGAATAAAGTAGCCGTTTGAATCGAGGCTGACATACATCCCCAGTTCTCTGGCATACGCGCAGAGCTCAACAATATCTGTTCTTGCCAGGGGTTCTCCACCCCAGACGCCAATTCGCATGGTGCCTGCGTCGGCCATCTGTTTGAAGATATCTTTCCACTGCGCAGTTGTCAGGTCAGGTCGACACCTGAGGGGTATCTGGCAGTATGTACATCTGCTGGGGCAGTGATCTGTAACTGAAACCATGACATTCAGTGGTATCTTTGCGCCCAGTTTGCATCTCAGGGCACCGATTCCCATTTTCACCTGTCCGGCAAAGTTCATTTTTCCTCCGGTTCACCAAGCCACTGAGGGCCGTAGGGAAGGCTTTTCTTCCATTTTTCAGCTTCTTTTTTTTGACCAAAAAGAGAATAAGACAGATTATACCAGTGCTTTGCGCCGGTTTTCATTATTCCGATAAATGGGCCGTCTTTTTGTACCGCACCCTGTTTTCTCTTTCCTCTTATCTTTTTTTCCACCTTTGCCACAAAGTTGGGTTCTGCAGGTTTGTAGTGGAACGACGGCACGCTCTCAAGCGGTGGAATACACACATCCTCAATGTTGTCATACGATCCGACCTGACCATTTCCCATGCGAACAGTTTCCACAGATTCAGGGTTGATACCCATCATTCTTGAGATAGAGTAGTCCATGGCAACAGGGTCGGTGGAAAGGGCGACAAAGTCTGTTCTTTTTGGAATTCCAGGTTTGGGGCCGTTTCCCTCCAGACTCACAGTGCCGTCGGCAAGAATGAATTTTACGGGGATAGCTTTGTTAACTGCAACTGTGTAGTCTGGCAGTCTGTAGTGATAGTTGTGTCTGCCGTCGTTGAGGCAGCCGTAAAGGTGTTTCATTGCCACGGAGATCACAGATCTGTAGTGAGTTTTTACCACGGGAATCGACACAACAGGCATTTCTGTACAAATTTCAGGAATACCGAATGTGAGGCCGTTTACGGTGACTTTCTTCCAGGGGTGTTCGCTGAAATTGTGCCATATCAACCCCTGTCTTTCAACAACGGCATCCATACGCTGAACGCGGAGCGCCCTGGACGCATCAACCAGTATCTGGCTGGATTCACCAATGTATACTTTTCCTGCATGTTCTTTCAGACGCCTGCAAACAGCTTCAACCACCCATGGAGAAGTGTTTACACCGGGTCTTAAATAGTCCCAGGTGAGGTTTACCTTAACAAGAACGTTCTCACCGCGGCCAATCATTTCCCGCCAGGAGATGGTGTCCATGAGTCGCCCCACTGCGGAATCTACGCCTGACTGTGTTGAAGTATACATCACTTTCATAATATTCCTCTTTCAGAACCTGTCCGGCGCCTAATATACTATGGAATACACACAGGCTGTCTGGTGTAGAACTGCTGCCGGGCATTGACATCAGCGCACGGTTGAATAATTGTCTTTACAGAAGGTCGGGTATTTCATTCGATCGGGGGTCGGCGGGAGACCGTCGGAAAAACAGGAGGGATGTTTTGAAAAAAACGCTTTTTGTTCTTATGCTGGCATTTGTTACGGTTTCATTTGCCGGTCGTCTCAACATCACCAATGACACGGGAAACTATGAGTTTTACTATGTCTACATTTCACCATCATCTTCAGATTCATGGGGTGATGACTGGCTGGGGTCAAGTGAAACAATAAGCCCCGGAAATACCCGTACATTCCGTCTCAACAATGGAGAGTACGATGTGCAGATTGAAGACGAAGATGGCGATACATACGTTTTCTGGAATGTGGAAGTAAGTGGAACCGTTGATATGTGGGTAAGCCTTGATAACCTCGGCGAACAGAACTGGGGAGGAGCCGGTTCCAGCAGCGCTTCCGTGGGTGGAACCGCACCTGTAACCATAGAGAATGACCTCGGCAGCTGGACAATATGGTACATCTATGGTGATCCCAGTGATCAGCCATGGGGTGAAGACAGGCTGGGTTCAGAGCTTCTTGACCCAGGTGAGAGCCTTACATTCTACGTACCTGCAGGTGATTACTACGACTTCAAATGCGAAGACGAAGACGGGGATACTTACACCATCTGGGAAGTCTGGGTAGACTCCGACGGTTTCTACTGGAGTGTAGACCTCTCCGATATGGACTAATTCTTTTTGAATGTTTTTAAAGGGGGTCGGGTTCACCGGCTCCCTTTTTCTGAAGAAGGGCAGATCTCACGAAGTGTACAGGCTGAGCAGAGAGGTTTTCTGGCCTTGCATATCTGCCTGCCGTGGGTTATCAGCCTGTGACAGAATTTGATCTGCTCTGTCTCGGGAATTATTTTTTTTAAAGCGAACTCTATTTTGGCAGGATTTGTTTCTTCTGTTAGACCCAGTCTTCCAGAAAGACGTTTGACATGTGTATCAACAGTGATTGCTGGTTTTCCGAATATTTCTCCCATAATGACATTGGCGGTTTTTCTTCCTACACCGGGTATTTTTATAAGCTCGTCGATGGAATCCCGCAGTCCAGATTCTGACATGTATCCCGCAGCCTTTACTATGAATTTCGCTTTGTTTCTGAACAGGCCGATTGTTTTCAGTATTTCCTCCACATCAGACAGGTCTGCTGAAGACAGTTTCTCCATGGTGGAATACCTTTTCCACAGCAGGGGTGTCACTTTGTTTACTGCTGCATCGGTTGTTTGTGCTGAGAGGATAGTAGCTACCACAAGTCTTTCCGGTATCCCTGAATACTTCAACATACATTCCGCATTGGTGTAGAGCTTTTTCAGCTCTCTGATGATAATGCCTGCTCTTTCTTCCTTTTTCATCTGTAATCCCTTTTGTATAATCGCACGGTAGTCGAACTCTGGAAAGGAATCCATGTCACTCAATATTGCTCAATCTGCCGGAAAAATCCATGGCGTTGAATTCAGGCAATGCAGAACATTCCCGGATAAAAGGGGAAGTTTCACCGAAGTCTTTCGTTCAGAATGGCCCGGGGGTGTTCATTATGGAGACCAGATTCAGCTGAATCTGTCCCGTTCTGTAAAGGGAGCCATGAGGGGGCTTCATTTTCACAAAAGACAGAGTGACTGGTGGGTACCAGTCTCAGGCATTCTTCAGATCGCTCTTGCCGATCTTAGAACCGATTCACCGACTTTTATGAATACTGTTGCGGTAAAACTCAGCAGCAGTGAATCAATCTGTCTTCTTATTCCTCCGGGAGTTGCTCACGGCTTTCTTGCACTGGATGATATCAGTCTGATCTATGCTGTGAACAGATACTACGATGGTGAAGATGAGCAGGGTGTGGCGTGGAATGATCCCGACTTGAACATTCAGTGGGATATTTCCGATCCAGTGCTCTCCGATAGAGATATGAACAACCCATCAGTAAAGGATCTTCAGATTGGTGGATTGCTCCCTGAATTCAGGGACAGCAGAATACTATAGATCCCAGTCAAAAGAAGGTTCTGGAAGATTCAGTGTTTTGTCCAGCTTTTCCAGCAGAGAAGATGGTGCTGTAATCTTGTCTGTGTAAGGAAGCATTGAAGCTTTTGCTGTTCCAGTCCATAGTTTTGAGAAGGTGTTCACTGAACACTGCATTACTGGAAGTCCCTCAGTAATACCGAGTTCAGCATTTGATCGATTCGATAATCTGATGGTGTACTCTCCGCCGCACCCTCTCCATTCAAATGAAGAGTCCAGGTACTTTTCAACCGGATCCGTAAGAATCAGATTGAAACTGCATTCTTCTCCGGTACACTTCATGCCGTTAACGCATTTTTCCACATCGAGGATTCTTCCCTGTGACCAGCATCCTGTTCTTGTTCCGACTTTGCGTTCAACAGATCCGGTACTCTGACGACTGGATGAAATGGGTTTCCTGAGCAGTGACTGGAACTGAATCCCAGGAGGTTCCTGCAAACTGACAATATCGATCTGGTCTCCGAAGGATTTAATTGAAAGAAGGATGTCTTTGAATTGGTCCGGTGTCTGGAAGGCCATCCAGATGACTCTCATTGGGCCATGCTCACCCTTGACGGATCTTACCACATAATGATGAGTCATTTCTCCATTTTTGTTTCTGAAACCGATTGCGAATGTCTTTTTGTTTATTTCCATATCAGCCCGGGTTATAACTGGTGGAAGATTTACTGAGCCATGGTAGCGAAGTCGATTGATTCTGTTCTGGTGAATATCCTGCCAGTTCTCCTTTCCCAGCCTGACCGGATCTGATGAAAAGGAGCCGGACAGCATCAGTTCAGATGGTCTGAATTCAGCAATTCTTGTATAGGGAAAATTCGCAAAACCAAGTCTGTCGTAGAACCCCTGCTCAAACATTCCAAGCCCGGCGAAGGCTTCACCTCTTTCCGCGCCGCGAGCGAGAAGTTCTGCTGTAAGAGTGCCGGCAAACCCCAGTTTTCTTCCTTGAAAAGCAACCGTTATCGCTGATATTGCGCAGAAGGAGATGTTTTGTGAATGAGCGGCATGGTGGAAGGTTCCAGAGTGGGCAAGACCCAGTGCAACCACATCATTAACATGTTTACCCACAAGAGCATCAGCAGAATCAAACCAGAGATTTGCAAGTTTTTCCTGCCCATTCATAAGCCATCCTGCGTCCATCCAGATGGAAATGCATTTCTCAAGATGTTTTTCCTTGTCATAAAGAATGCCACGCATGGTAATACCCCTTCTGTCTATTTGAGCTTACAGCTAACATAGAAAAAGGGCCGTAGCTTTCGCTACAGCCCTCTGGTACCGTGGGGGGGACTTGAACCCCCACAAGGTTGCCCTCACCAGGTCCTGAACCTGGCGCGTCTGCCAATTCCGCCACCACGGCCCCGTTCACACAGGCGCAATTATGCTAAAACCCGTGCAAAAGTCAATCCCCTCTGATATATTCCACCTTTGAAAGGGCGGAAATGACTGAAAAAGCAAGAACGGTTGCAAGGAACCGGAGAGCCAGGCACGATTACCATATTCTCGAATCCATAGAGATGGGGCTTGTTCTGGTCGGAAGCGAGATTAAATCCATCAGAGCAGGTAAAGTAAGTCTTGCAGGTGCATATGCACAATTTGATGACAACATGGAACTCTGGGTGTACGGTATGCATATCGCTGAATATCCGGAAGCCAGAGACAACCATGACCCCGACCGCAGAAGAAAGCTTCTTGCCCATACCCGTGAACTCCGAAAAATAAGGCGGAAGGTGGAAGAGAAGGGTGTTACCCTTGTTGCTCTCGATGTTCATCTGGCGGAGACAGGCAGGGCAAAGATTCAGATAGGGCTGTGCCGGGGTAAAACAAAATATGACAAAAGAGCAGACATTGCCGATCGCGACAGCAAGCGAAGACTTGATGCGGCAATGAAACACTCGTTGCGGGAACAATGATCGGAACCCTGCTGGTATCGGTTGTAGCGGCCATTGGGTTGAACCTGTTTCCACGGTACGATGGTATTGTGATTGAGCTGCTCGGAGAGCAGACTCTCGATCCTGTTGTTCATGCTTCCGGTAACACACTGAGGGTGGCTTTCAACCAGCCTGTGTATCGGGAGGAGACCAGGTCACTTCCAATCTGGCTGGACGGTCTATCTGTGGACTCTTCAGGTTTTACTGCTGAATTCAGTTCGCTGGTTACCTCAGCGGACTGGGCACTGAACGGTGACTCTACGGCCATGATAGTGTTTGCCAGAGCAGGGGAGGAGATTCTTCTGCCGCCTGTTTCGTGGCAGGCTCCACCGCCTGCACCTGATACTACCCTGTGGTCGGATTCGCTGGTGTTTGCCGCTCTTGAGCGAGGTGAGGGATCTCCCTGGCTGGCGGATTTTGACTGTATCGTTGTTGACCCGGGTCATGGGGGGAGAGACCCCGGGGCGGTTGGAGCAAACGGCAGTCAGGAGAAGGACCGGACTCTGGAGATTTCTCTGATGGTAAGGGACTTGCTTCGAATAAGGCTACCTGAACTGCGTATTGTCCTGACCAGAACCTCGGATGAGTACGTATCTCTTGGCGCCAGAACCCGCATGGCCAACAGGAACAGAGCTGACCTTTTTGTAAGCATACACTGCAATGCAGCAGAAAATCGTTCTGCAGGCGGGTTTGAAACCTACTTTCTCTCCAGAGCCAGAACCGACGATGCCAGAGCGGTTCAGATGCTGGAGAACAATGTTCTTGAACTGGATGATGTCTCCACGGTTTCTGAAGACCCTCTGTCTTTTCTTCTGGCCGATATGGCGCAGTCTATCTTTCAGAACCAGTCGAGTTACCTTGCAGGGGCAATACAGAGTAATTTTACACAGCTGTTTCCCGGCAGAAGAAGCAGAGGTGTGAAGAGAGCCGGGTTTTATGTACTCAGAGGAGCTTACATGCCGGCTGTACTGGTTGAGGTTGGTTTCATATCAAATCCCGAGGAGGAGCAGTTGCTGAAGTCGCTGGACTTCCGTTTCAAGGCTGCACAGGCTATTGTTGAGTCTATAGTTGAATATGCGGAAAGGGAGAATTGATTGTCTGCTGTAAAAAGGAAATCCAACGGACCGGTTTCGTCCAGGGTAGTTCGCTCGCTTGTAATTGTTGTAATCCTGGCCGTACTGGCAGGAGTTACTGCAAAGCTTGCCATGGGAGTTCTGAACAGGAAGATGGGTCTTGAGTCTGCAGGAACAACAGAGCCGGCGGACACAGTACTCACAGAGCAGAACATGGAAACTGTTGCCATGCCTGAATTTGACCCGGACATGGCAATGGAGACCGGGCTGTCTGTGTGGGCTCCGGACTGGAAATCCACGCCGTGTTCGCTGTTTGTTACTTCAGAGTCAGATGCTGTACTGGATTCACTCCCGCAGTCACCGGGACCGGAATCCAGAAACACAGAGCTTCAGCTTCTAATTGAGCTCTGGGCTGACTGCAGCGGGTTTGAACCTCTGGAGATAGAAAGGGTATGGGCTTTTGCCAGCGGTGATACCTGCTTTATAGACCTGCCCCGCCAGGTAGACTGGCAGGGTGTTGTAAAAACAGTCGAGGGCCGGTTCATCTCTTTTACTGTACTGTTCCCATTTGTGGCCGGGGAGCTTGTTGAAGGATTTGAAGACGGTATTCCAGTACAGGGAATACCAGCTTATCAGTAAAAAAATACAAAACACGGGACAGGTAGAAAAATGACCGAAGCAAACAGAATTGATGGCAGAGAGTGGAACCACCTGAGAGATATATCTTTTGAAACCGGCTATCAGCCGGGTCCCCAGGGCAGCGTTCTTGTCTCATGGGGAGAGAACAGGGTTCTGTGCTCGGCCACTGTGGACTACAAGGTTCCCATTTTCCTTCGCGGAAAGGGAAAAGGCTGGGTTACTGCAGAGTACGACATGCTTCCAGGCAGCAGTGGCAATAGAATACGCAGAGATCGCACTGGAAATGGAATTAAAGGTCGCAGTCAGGAAATACAGAGACTTATCGGACGGTCATTGAGGCAGTGTGTGAACACCTCTCACATGCCGGACAAAACCATCACCGTAGACTGTGATGTGCTTGTTGCAGACGGTGGAACAAGGGTTGCCAGTATTACTGGAAGTGTTGTTGCTCTCAGGCTGGCTGTGCTGAGGCTGCTGTCCCGTGGAAAACTTGAAATAGACCCATGGAAACAGTACATCGGAGCTCTTAGTCTCGGGGTTGTGCAGGGAGTTCCCCTTCTGGACCTGTGTTACGCGGAAGACAGCAGGGCGGACATGGACATGAATATTGTTGCTGGAGAAGACGGAATGCTTGTAGAGATCCAGGCTTCCGCCGAAGAAAACCCCGTTGCCTCTGAAACTGTGTTCAGTCTGGCTTCAAGTGCCATTGAAGCCATACAGGAAATTGTGATACCAATTCAGAAAGAAGCTGCTGGAGATCAATGAAAGACATGGTTCTGGCTTCGGCGAACAAAGACAAATTGAAAGAGCTAAGAATGCTTATCGGCAGTAACGGGATAGTACCCATCGGTGAGCTTATTCCAAAATGGGACATTGAGGAAACAGGTCTTACCCTTGAGGAAAATGCTCTCCTGAAGGCAAGGGCCGCGGCTGAGGCTACTGGAAGAACCGCAATCGCCGATGATACAGGCCTGTTCGTGTGGGCGCTGGGCGATGCCCCCGGGGTGTATACCGCCAGGTATGCAGGAGAGAACTGTTCCTACTACGACAACACGGTAAAACTACTGAACGCCCTCAGC
>Ga0164318_10001463_pt1 | contig 21058 bp, 19 predicted proteins | sample GuaBasSedimGuay9_FD_113734 | JGI IMG/M metagenome (GOLD analysis project Ga0164318, IMG submission 113734) | Subseafloor sediment microbial communities from Guaymas Basin, Gulf of California, Mexico - Guay9, Core 4571-4, 0-3 cm | ecosystem: Environmental > Aquatic > Marine > Hydrothermal vents... | reverse complement strand
TAACATAAAAAGAAAAAAGGGTTCTCAACCGTAAAGCTGAAAACCCTTGTCTTTTATGGTGGGCCGTCAGGGAGTCGAACCCGGGACCTACTGATTAAGAGTCAGTTGCTCTACCAGTTGAGCTAACGGCCCATAAAATCAACCCGGAAAATCTAACAATCAATCTAAAAAATGTCAATATATTTGTTTTTGAGGATGCACAAAAAGCGATTGACCCATTCATTACAGGTTTGTTATATTCATTTGTTTATAGATGCTGAAAACAATACTTTTTTTAAAGGAATAAAATATGTCTACATCAAAATCAGAAAGTCTTTTTAAGCAAGCTCAACAATTAATTCCCGGGGGGGTAAATTCGCCGGTAAGAGCTTGTGGTTCAGTAGGGGGTCAGCCAGTATTTATTGAAAAGGGTGATAAAGCCAGGATTTATGATGCTGATGAAAATGAATATATTGATTATGTACTTTCCTGGGGACCTTTAATTCTAGGTCACAGACCTGCCTGTGTGATTGATGCGTTAAAAAAGGTTCTTGAAACCGGGACGAGCTTTGGTGCGCCGACTGAACTTGAAATAAAGCTTGCCCGTCTTGTTATTGACAGGGTGCCATCGGTGGAAATGGTAAGAATGGTAAATTCGGGTACTGAAGCCACCATGAGTGCCATTCGTCTTGCAAGAGGGTATACGGGCAGAGATATTATTATAAAATTTGACGGCTGTTATCATGGTCATGCTGATACCCTTCTGGTTGCGGCAGGATCCGGAGTAGCAACCTTGGGTATTCCTGGAAGTCCTGGTGTGCCTGAGTCTGTTATTTCAAACACCTTATCCCTGAAATTCAATGATATAGATGGTTTTATAAAAGTTATGGAAGAAAAGGGTGATAATGTTGCCGGGGTCATCCTTGAGCCTGTAGCCGGAAATATGGGAATGGTACTACCGGTCAATGGATTTCTAGAAACATTAAGGGAGGTTACTTTAAAATATGGTTCGATCCTGATCTTTGATGAAGTCATGACAGGATTCAGGGTCGCAAAAGAATCTGCTCAAGGATTGTATGGTATAATACCGGATTTGTCCTGTTTTGGGAAGATAATTGGTGGTGGTCTGCCTGTTGGGGCTTATGGCGGCCGAAAAGAGATTATGGATCACATCGCACCCGTTGGAAATGTGTATCAGGCAGGAACCCTTTCAGGCAATCCACTGGCAATGGCAGCTGGAATTGCTACACTGGAAGAGCTTCAGAATGATGACGTATATGAGGCGCTTGATCATAAGACTGAAAAGCTGATGACTGGATTTCAGTCTGCCGCAGACAGTGCCGGGATTGGTTTTAAGACAGGCCATGTAGGCTCTATGGCAGGATTCTTTTTTTCAAATGAAGATGTCCATAATTTTGACGATGCCAAAAAATGTAATTTAGATCGGTTTGCAAAATTTTACAGGATCATGCTTGAAAAAGGGGTTTACTTGGCTCCATCTCAATTTGAAGCCTGTTTTGTCTCTCTGACACATTCAGATGATGATATTGACCAGACAATTACGGCTGCAAAACAAGCAATGGCCGCTCTTTAATATTATCATGATAAAAAAAATACATTTAATTGCTGCCTGTGGAACCGGAATGGGAACTCTTGCCTGTATCCTGAAGGAAATGGGGTATCAGGTATCTGGTTCGGATCAGAATGTCTATCCGCCCATGAGTGATTTTTTAACTGAAAAAGGGATCCGGCTTTTTAACGGATATGATCCTGCCAATTTAAATCTCGGGTTAAATCATGAGCCTGATCTTGTGATTATCGGCAATGCAGTAACAAAGCAGAATATTGAAGCAAAGACAGTATTGGAAAAGAAGATTCCCTACTTATCAATGCCCCAGGCCGTGAATAAATTTATTGCAAAAGATAAGAAAATTATCCTGGTTACAGGAACTCATGGAAAGACCACCACCTCATCCATCATGGCGCATATACTGTCTACAGCAGGGATGGATCCGTCTTTTATGATTGGAGGAATCTTAAAAGATTTTAATTCCAGTTTTAGAATAGGCAGCGGTGAGTATATGGTGATTGAAGGGGATGAATATGATACTGCTTTTTTTGATAAAGGACCCAAGTTCATGCATTATGATCCTGAAATTACCATCATGACCGGGATTGAATTTGATCATGCAGATATTTTTACCGGGATTGACCATATCAAAAGAATTTTTTCAGCTTTTGTTAAAAAAATAGAAAAGACAAGTCACATTATAGCCTTCGATGACAGTGATAATTTAAACGAGGTTCTTTCTGATTGTGGTGTATCTGTTGAAACATATGGGAAAAAGGCTCAATGGTCTTTTTTAAACCACACACAAAAAAAAAATAAAACCTTTTTTGATGTTACTGGGCCGAATAAAGAACTTTCAATCCAAACACATCTGGTGGGCCGGCATAATTTGTATAATTGCCTTGCCTGTATGGCAGTAGCAGATAAAATAGGAATCAGTGATAAAGATTTAAGGACTGCTTTAAAAACTTTTTCCGGTATAAAAAGACGACAGGAGATTCGGGGTATAAAACATGGTATCACGGTAATGGATGATTTCGCCCATCATCCGACCGCCGTCAGGGAGACCATTAAAGCTGTCAAACCCTTTTATAAAGATGGCAGGGTGATTGCTGTATTTGAGCCTAGAACCAACACAAGCATGAGAAAATTTTTCCAGGATACATACCCGGATTCTTTTTTGGATGCAGATATGGTGTGTGTCTGCGAACCCGGCGTTAAGAAAAATATACCCGGCAAAGATAAATTTTCCATCAAACAACTTGTCGAGGATATTAAAAAAAAGGGGATTGCTGCATATCATTTTAAAAATAGTGATGCGGTGATAAATTTTTTAGTGCCAATCCTTAAACAAAAAGATCTGGTCTTAATAATGTCAAATGGAGGATTTGATAATATCCATTTAAAATTATTAGAGAAAATTTAAATGAAAAAAAACGTAATATTACGCATTATTGGAATCGGTATTTTTCATACTGTTTTGTATTTATATTTTGTTCCCTTTGTGATTTATCCAAAGTTTGGCAAGAATGGGTTTGAATTTACCATTGCAGTGGCTATTATTATATCTATAGCTGTTCTGGGAACAATTTTTATAGGGAAAAAAAATAAAAGGAGATAAAAAAATGAGTGGGATTGAGAAAATTGAATGGGATCCTAAATACAGTGTTGATATTGAAGAAATAGATACGCATCAAAAAAAAATGTTTGAGTTATTCAACCAACTGATAGATGTCAAAGAATCAACCACTGAAACCAAAGCGTATATCAATATGATTGCCGAGATAAATGAATATAGTAAATTGTATTTCAGCACAGAAGAAAAAATTTTAAAAAAAGGGGGGTATCCTGATTTTCAAACCCATTCAAAAACCCATCGCCAATTTACTAAAAGCTTTATCAGTTTGCGACGCGAAATTTCCGAGGACATAGAAAATTTATCCTATGATGTGATTCGGGAACTAAGAAATTGGTTGATAGATCATATACTTACCTTTGATTCCTGTTATGTCCCCTTTTTAAGAATCAATAAGTATATAGAAGATTCAAAATAGGAAAATTAAAGTCTTTTTTATCTCTTGACGATAATAATGTACAGGTAATTAGTTATTACTAAAATTAATTGAGTTAAGAGAATTATGACGTTTGATTACAAAATAATACCTGTTATAGATGAGACCATTGTCTCTTCCCATAAAATTGATGGTTTTTCAGAGAGACGAAAGACTGTCAGCAGAAAATTTAAAAGGGACAGGAGAAGAAAAAGAAAAGATCGTCGAAGCAGTATAAGAGATGGTGTAATTGTCAGCCTGTCTTTTAAAAGTAAGAGCAATAGACGCAAAGGTTCCGATAGAAGAAAAGCACAATCCCCACGGTTTGCAGTTTAAATCATCCTTTTTCCTTAAAACAGCACATATCATATCCGAAAACAATTGGCTGGCTGGGTTGGATTTACTATTTAATAATCATCCAAAATGGTTTATTTTGGTCAGACGATAGCGTGTCAGATCCGAAATCATAACTTAAGGCAGGCATATGAGCCAATATACACCTTTTGATCTGGAAAACCTGTATGAGCAACATTTTTTTTCAAACCTGGACTATTTTTTTGCAAGGTCGATGGCCAAAGCCTTTAAAGAAAACAACTCCATTGTTTTGACATCCTGCGCACTTGTTTCAAAGATATTGTTTGAAGGGCATATCTGTTTGGATATCAAAGCAATGTCCGGAACGATAAGGTTAGTAACCCAGAGTAGTGATGATCAGGTCAAATTTCCTGATTTTGACACCTGGGTAAATGAATTGCAAAATTCTTTAATGATTTCAGACAACATACAACCTCCTTTGACGCCGTTGGTTTTAGACTCGGATCAAAGACTTTATTTTTCAAAATATTATGATTTTCAAAATCGATTGATTAAAAATATTGCCCAAAGAGTCTCATTAAAGCCTTTAAAAATGGATGAAGCTGCCATTGAGATAATGCTTGGATCATATTTTACCAGGAATGATAAACATGTCACCCGCCAGAAGAATGCCGTGAAAAATACATTACTCAATCAATTTACAATTATTTCAGGTGGGCCCGGCACTGGAAAAACGTTTGTCACAACCCTGATAAAAAAGATATTTCTCGTCTATGCAAAAAAGAACAATCTGCCGGTTCCCAAAATTATTTGTATGGCACCAACAGGAAAGGCTGCATCAAAAATGGAGCAGGGCAGTACCATACATTCAGTTTTAAAACCGTTAAAAAACAGTCCTGGGTTTTACCATAATAAAAACAATCCGCTGTTAACCGATATGGTGATTATTGATGAAACTTCAATGATTGATATCTCATTATTGACCCGGCTTTTGGAAGCTGTCCCAATAGAAGCAAAAGTTATTATTTTAGGAGATAAGTATCAGTTGTCATCCATTCAGGCGGGATCAGTATTTAGTGATATCTGCAGTGTGAAAGGATTATCCGACAACTTATTTCTTCTTGAACACAATTTTAGATCCAAAGGGAAAACGGGAATCGAGAATCTGTCAAAAGCTATCAACAGCAATGATGATCAATACCTTGAGGAGATATTAACATCCGGGCAGTATCCGGATGTTGTATTTGAAAGCCTTTTAGATAATGATGCGAGCCGCCGCAGTCTTAAAAAATATATTTTAGAGGGGTATAAACGATTTGCAGCTTCCGACACGGCTGAAGCTGCATTGGGTCATTTGGATAATTTTAAAATATTATGTGCACACAATTCAGGGGAATACGGAACATTACAAATTAATCATGTTTGTGAAAATATTTTGCGGTCAGAGAATAATTTTGATATAGAGACAAAACTTTTTAAAAAAATTATCATGGTGAACACCAATGATTATAAAAAAAACTTGTTTAATGGTGAAACCGGCATTATTTTTGAAAAAAAGGGGGAGACCAATGCTTTTTTTATATCACTGGATAACACTATAAAACAATACCGTGCATCAGATCTTCCGGGGTTTGATACCGGATTTGCAATTACAATTCACAAAAGCCAGGGATCTGAGTTTAATACAGTGTTAATAGTCATTCCATCTCAGATGTCTCCTGTTGTGACAAGGCAGCTGTTATATACCGGGGTTACAAGGGCAAAAAAAAGAGTCATCATTGTGGGGAATTTGGAGATTATAAAAGCCGCCATGAAGATGAGCGTAAAAAGAAATTCAGGTATAACTAAGTTGTTGGAAAAAGAAATTTCAATATAATAAATTAAGAAAGAAAACATTTTGAAAAAAAATCAAACAATACCCGAACAAATCTGGCAGTTTTTTTGTTCGGTAAAACTGACGGTTTATACACTTGTGCTTCTTGCAGGCACATCAATTATCGGAACTGTTATTCTTCAGAACGGGAGTAAACAAGAGTACTTAAGACTTTATGGTGACACTTTTTACAATCTGATCAAGATATTTAATATCGATGATATGTACCATGCCTGGTGGTTTTTATTGTTGCTTGCCATACTCTGTATTAATTTAGTTGTATGTTCAATTGAACGTCTTTCCATTACCTGGAAAATTATTTTTCCAAAAAAGATCAAGTTTAACAAGGAACGGTTTCGAAAATTAAAAAATCTTCAAATGTTTACAGTTGATAACCCTGGTGAATCACAAACTGACACCTATGAAACTTTCTTGTCCAAAACCGTTGGAAAGGTCTTAAAAGAAGAGACAGAAAACAGCATAGTCATGTATGCGGAAAAAGGAAGATGGACAAGATTTGGCGTATATGTGATCCATTCCAGTATTTTATTACTTTTAATCGGTGCATTGATTGGATCGGTTTTCGGATTCAAAGCCAATCTGCAGTTGGATGAAGGTGAGACCTCGGATACCGCCTTTATGGTTAAAAAAAGGATGCCGGTAAATATTGGTTTTTCTATCAGATGCAATGACTTTGATGTAAAATTTTATGACACAGGAGCACCTGAAGAATTCAAATCAAATTTGACGATTATTGAAAACGGCAAAGAAAGTTTTACCGAAGATATCCTGGTCAATCATCCACTCAGATACAAAGGGATCAACATTTTTCAGTCCTCTTATGGTACAGCTCAGCCCGACAGCGTTATCATGGATATCATCAAATTGTCTGACAAGACTGTCACAAGTCAATCCATTAAAATCGGTCAGGAAATCCAATTGCCGGAAGATCAGGTGTCCTTCAAACTAGATGGGTTTATACCCCATTTTGATTTCAGGGGTCATAACCTTGGGGAAGCCTTTGTAGGAACAATTACTCAAAAGGATGCCAAAAGTTTTCAAATTGCTTTACCGACAAAATTTCCCACCTTTGATAAAATGAGGAAAGGAACATTTGCCTTTGTGATCAAAGAATTCGAACAAAAATACTACACCGGTCTCCAGATCACCAAAGACCCCGGGATATGGTATGTATATTCCGGGTTTATATTGATGATCATCGGTTGCTGGATTACCTTTTTTATGTCACACCAGTCCTATTTTGTTGAAATTAAAAAAGGCGAAAATAAAGTTTTAAACGTCAGTATTTCAGGTACTACCAATCGAAACAGCCAGGCAATGAAACTTAAAATTAAAAAAATGGTTCTAAAATTAAAGGATAAGTAATTCTTATGAACAGTTCTTTAGCATTATCATCGGCAACGTTTATTTATGCACTGGCTTCCATATTTTATATTGGTTCTTTTGCTTTTAAAAAACAGATATTCGCAAAGGCAGGTTTAATTGTCCTGATCATTGGTTTTTTAATCAATACACTGGGTATTATTTTACGCTGGATTGAATCTTACCAGATGGGATACGGGCATGCTCCCTTTGCCAATATGTATGAATCCCTGGTCTTTTTTTCCTGGACAGTTGCCATCCTTTATATTTTTGTTGAACTTAAATACAAAGAAAGTATTATTGGTGTATTTGCATCCCCCCTGGTATTTCTTGCCATTGCATACGCCTCCCTTTCTCCTGATATGAGCAGTAAGATAACGCCTTTAATTCCTGCACTTAAAAGCAATTGGCTTATCGCTCATGTGATTACCTGCTTTTTAGGTTATGCAGGTTTTGCCGTGGCATTTGGATTCAGTATCATGTATTTTGTAAAGCCAAAAAATTCTGATGCGACATCAATATTTGCTAAACTTCCTTCCTTGGAACTCATTGATGAGTTGACCTATCAAATGGTGGTTTTTGGATTTCTGTTCTTAACCATCGGCATCATTACCGGTGCAGTCTGGGCCAATTCTGCCTGGGGTACGTACTGGAGCTGGGATCCTAAAGAAACCTGGTCTCTGATTACCTGGTTTGTTTATGCCATTTTCATGCACTTAAGAATGATGAAGGGCTGGTACGGGAAAAACCTTGCCTGGGTATCTATATTAGGTTTTCTTGCCGTCATGTTTACTTATTTTGGGGTAAACTATGTACTCAGTGGACTTCACAGCTATGCTTAGCCATTCATAAACCATCATTTTGGTTGTCTTAATTTGTCTTGACAAGAAAACAAGATATTAATATAGATTAACGCAAATTTTGGACGTTAGTGCAAGACTGTTTAAGATTACAGTCTGCAAAAAAAAAATAGTTCAGGTTTTAACCGGTACAGGTTTTAGTCTGGACAAAATGGTTAAAGTATCATCAACATTTTAACATTGATGGAGTTTTCATGAGCGAAATAGAAAACAAAGCTGAAAATGGTTCCATGGAAAGTGCAGGGGAATGCGCTGCCGGAGACACAAAAGATGACAAGGGTTTAGGGCTCGGTGTCATCTTTTTTATTGTGGCATTTGTTGCTTGCTTCTTGTCCGGTACGCTGCTGTTTCCCAAATTGCTTTATTCAAAAAAAGAGCAACCTTTTAACTTTGATCACGCGCTTCATGTCGGTGAAACGGGTGATTGCGAAACATGCCATTCTTTAAGGGAGGACGGCAGTTTTTCCGGAATTCCAAAATTGGAAACATGTCTTGACTGCCATGCTGAAGATCCTATGGGTGAAACTGAGGATGAAGCAGTATTTGTAGAAGAGTATGTAACACAAGAAAAAGAAGTTCCCTGGTATGTCTATTCAAGGCAACCCGATTGTGTCTTTTTTTCCCATGCCGCACATACACAAGACAGTGGTATGGATTGCGTAACATGTCATGGTCACATAGGTGAATCCACTTCTTTAAAACCCTATGAAGAAAATAGAATCACAGGTTACAGCCGTGATATCTGGGGTAAAAATATCTTTGGAATTAAAAAGCATTCCTGGGATAGAATGAAGATGGATGACTGCGCTGCTTGTCACAAAAAGGAAACAGGCCATCAGGGCTATTGTTTCCAGTGTCACAAGTAAGAAACCTGAAATAACAAGAATTCAAAACTTTATAGAGGAAATATTTTATGAAAGTTGACAGAAGAAGTTTCTTGGGATTGGGACTTGGCGCAGCTGCCGGCATTGCAGTTTCCCCTGTCGGGATAAAACTGACAGATGATTCTGCCATCTGGAGCCAGAACTGGCCATGGACCCCCGTCCCTGTTGACGGAGAAGTAAGTTATGAAAATTCGGTTTGCAGCCTGTGTCCCGGCAGCTGTGGTATCAGCGTCAGGAAGATAGGCGACAGACCGGTTAAAATTGAAGGACGCTCTGAGTATCCTGTAAATGACGGTGGCGCCTGCCTCCATGGCATTGCCGGTCTTCAATATTTATACGATCCTGCAAGGGTAAAAACACCATTGAAAAAAAATGGTGATAAATTTGAGGAAATATCCTGGGATGATGCCATTACGCTTGTTGCAGGCAAACTTGCAGATCTTAGAAAAAAAGGATCACCTGAAAAACTTGCCTGTATAGCAGATAAGGAACAAGGATCAGTTTCAGGGTTATTTAAACGACTGCTCAAAACATTTGGTTCTCCTAATTTTTATACCATGCCAAGTCTTGAATCCTATCTTGAAGTGACTGCGGCAGCACTCCACGGAGAGGGAAAAACCATTGCGTTTGATCTTGAAAATGCAAGTTTTGTTTTAAGTTTTGGTGCGGGGATCATCGAAGGCTGGGGGTCACCTGTAAGCTGTTTTAAGGCAAATGCATCAAGAAAAGAAAGGCATGCAAAACTGTATCAAATTGAGCCACGGCTTTCCAATACTGCTGCAAATGCAGATAAGTGGATTCCCATAAAGCCGGGTACTGAGGCAGACCTGGCTCTGGGGTTATGTGCTGTCATTTTGAAAAATAACCTTTTCAATAGTACAGCTACAGCAAATTTCAGGGGTGGTATCAATAAACTGGCCGCAATGCTTCAAAAGAACTACGCACCCTCCAGGACAGCTGAAATTACCGGTATAAAAGCCGCTGACATTGAAAAAATTGCTACGGTGTTTGCCAAAGCAAAAATGCCGGTTGCCGTATTTGGTAAAGGCAGGGGTGATGGTGCCCAAAGTTTGAAAGAACTTGCTGCGATTCATACATTGAACTGCCTGGTGGGAAATATTAACAAAAAAGGCGGTGCATTTGTTCGGTCCAAAATGACATATCTTGAATTCCCGGATGAATCAATGGATTCCATAGCAGATGCCGGGGTTGCAAAGACTAAAGTCGGGCGTTATATGAACCAGGTGATTGAAAAGGTAAACGCATCTTCACAACCTGTTGTTGAGGCCCTTTTTGTCTATAATGCAAATCCTTGTTATTCTCTGCATGATACAAAGAGTGTAAAACAGGCCTTTAAGAAAATTCCTTTTGTGGTCAGTTTTTCATCATTCCTTGATGAAACTGCTAAAGAAGCGGATATTATTCTGCCAAGCCATACATTTACTGAACGACTTGAAGATGTTCCGTCCGGAGCCGGACTTGCAAAGGCTGTTGTCGGGCTTACAAAACCGGTTACCGAACCTGTATTTAATACGAAAAATACAGGGGATACTGTCATTTCGATTGCAAAAGCATTAAAAGGAAGTATTGCCCAAAGCTTTGAATGGGAATCCTATGATGAATGCCTTGAAGGCGTGGCATCTGAGATTTGGGATTCTTTATCAGAAGATGGATTTGCCGTTATTTCTGAAGGTGCCCCTTCCGGGTCTGCCCCCGTTAATATCTCTTATATAGCGGGTAACCCCGCAACAGTTCAGATGCAGGGAGATTATGACCTTACACTGATCCCCATTGACAATATGAGATTGATCAGTGCAGGAGTGGCTGCATCTCCTTTTGCAATTAAGACGGTTTCAGACAGAGTTTTAAAAAACACTGATATTGTTGTAGAGATTAATCCTTTAACGGCCAGGGGCCTGGAAGATGGCGGTACGGCAACATTGACGACACCCATTGGCAGCGCCCGTGTTATGGTAAACTTTAACGAAGGCATGATGCCGGGTGTGATCGGAATGGTTGAAGGTCTTGGGCATACCCTTAATAGTAAGAATATGTCAAATAAGTATGTGTCAAATAAGGGTGTAAACGTTAATGACTTAATAGGCCCTGTAATTGAATCCGGTTCAGGACTGGATGCTGCCTTTGGAATTAAAGCAAAAATTTCCAAGGCCTGAAATTTTCCCAAAAATACAAGGATAAATTGCTAAAGAGGTTCTTAATGAAACAAGAAAATAATAAAGCACATAAGTTCGGAATGGTTATTGATCTGGACAAATGCACAGGATGCGGTTCCTGCATGGTTTCGTGCATGTCTGAGAACAATGTTCCGTTTAAGGAGGATGAATCCAATAAAAAGGATAGCATCACCTGGATGCGTGTTTATAAATTAACCAATGGTAAATCCTTTCCTGATACTGAGGTCGTATATTTGCCAAGGCCCTGCCAGCATTGCGGTGGAAAAGGAGACCATGGTCATTCACCATGTGTTTCTGTCTGTCCGGCAACTGCAACGGACTATGGCTATGATACAGGAATTGTAAGCCAGATTTATACACGTTGTTTTGGATGCAGATATTGCATGGGGGCATGCCCTTACCATGCAAGGTATTTTAACTGGTGGGATCCCAAATGGCCCGAAGGCATGGAAAAGTACCTGAGCCCGAATGTATCTCCCAGAATGAGAGGGGTCGTGGAAAAATGCAGTTTTTGTTATCATAGATATCAGGCTGCAAGAGATCAGGCCTACGCTGAAGGTAACAAGGGTGAAATTGCCGAAGAGAATTATCAGACTGCCTGCACCACGGCTTGTCCTGCCGGTGCCATTGTATTCGGAGATTTAAATAATCCCGAACATAAGGTACACCAGATCGTTAAACCTGATCCTCACCCGGATACAATGAACAAACATGTTGTGGGAAAATCAAGAAACCCTAAAGTTTTCAGGCTCCTTGAAAGGCTTGGAACCAATCCGAAAGTCTATTATCTTTCCGAGCGTGAGTGGGTAAGAAAGCAAGGGGATAATTATCTTGCCGGTGAATGGGATAAAATTAAAAATCATCATGGGTCTTCATCCCATGGTTAAGAAAATCAAAATCTTATTTAGGAGTGAATAAATATGGATTCTGCATTAATATCTGAAGGTGCAAAACGCTGTTCATTTCCAAAGTTTACCATTGGAATTGCCATCGTTGGCGCCGTATTGCTCTGGGGCGTTTATGCCATGTTCCTTTGCTGGTTTAAAGGCTTGAACCAGACCAACATGAATGATTACTACGGTTTTGCCCTCTGGATCTGGGCAGACCTTGCGGTCATTGCTGTTGGCGGCGGTGCATTTTTTACAGGCCTGTTAAAATATATTTTTAAAATTGATGAGCTGAAAAATATCATCAATTTTGCCGTGATCATCGGCTTTATCTGTTATAGTTCTGCTTTGTTAATCCTTGCCATTGATATCGGTCAGCCTTTGCGGGGCTGGTTTATCTTCTGGCATGCCAATGTTCATTCAATGTTGACAGAGGTAGCCTTCTGCCTGTCAGCCTATTTTGCTGTCTTGACCATTGAGTTTATTCCCAATATCCTGGAAAACAGGCAGGCCAACAAAGTACCGTTTTTTCATCACCTTGCCCATAATATGCATGGTGTCATGGCTGTATTTGCTGCAACCGGTGCCTTTCTTTCCTTTTTCCATCAGGGATCACTTGGCGGAGTAGCCGGCGTTATGTTTGCTCGACCTTTTGCCGTCAGGGAAGGCTTGCTGATCTGGCCCTGGACTTTCTTTTTGTTTACATGGTCCGCAGCGGCTTTCGGCCCTTGTTTTACCCTTTTGGTGACAAAAATTACTGAAACGGTCACCGGCAAGAAGCTTGTAAAAGACAATGTAGTTCATCTTTTAGCTAAAATATCCGGATGGATGATCGTCACCTATATCATCGCAAAAATCATTGACACCATTTACTGGGCAACGGTAACTGCGCCCAGTCTTGGATTCAGCTTAAGTCATTTTTACACCAATAACAGTTTCTACGGATACTGGATTTTGATTACTGAAATTGTGTTATGCGGTGTGGTCCCCGGTGCTATTCTTATCATGAAGTCTACCCGGGAAAATCCAACCTTGCGCCTGATTGCCGTCATTCTTGGAACCATTGGTGTCTGCCTGAACAGATGGGTCATGGTACTTCAGATTATGGCGGTACCGGTAATGAGTTTTGACACCTGGGCACTTTATTTTCCAAGCTGGCAGGAAATTGCAACCACTGTTCTTCCTGTTGCCTATGGAATTATACTGATTTCGATTACCTATCGATATCTGCCTGTGTTCCCTCAGGAAAATGAACTTAATTATCCGGTAGAGGTAGAGCCGGTAACAGAAGCCGAATAATTGGCTTTGATATAAAGGAGAAAAATTATGTTTCCATTTAGCTTTGAATGGGCATGGGATATGGGGCATGTCATCTTTTTTGGTGGATTCTGGTATGCCATTTCCATTCTGGGTGCCGGCATGACATTCTGTATTTTAAAGGCAGCCTGGGACACCATGAATGATTCAGGAGAGTCTGGTCATTAGCCACTGATTTTTATAATATAGTATCCAACTTGTATTAAGCGCATTCCAAGGCCCTGTTTAACCGTCTTGGAATGCGTTTTTATTTTGTGAGATTGAATGAAATTTTTTTAGAGATAATATACAGAACATAAATTGGCACAGCTAAAAGGACATATAGAACGGGTTACTTTCTCAAGTGAAGAAAGTGCTTTTGCCGTCTGCAAGATCAAGGTTAAGGGTGAAAAAGATCTTGTGACAATTGTGGGGAATATGGTAAATCCGGTTCCCGGCGAGTTTGTAGAGCTTACAGGAAAATGGAGTATTCATCCCAAGTTTGGCAGTCAGCTTACCGTTCAACACTATAAAACCCTGGTTCCTGCCACCCAGTTTGGTATTCAAAAATACCTGGGGTCGGGCTTGATTAAAGGGATCGGTCCTGTGATGGCCAAACGGATCGTCAAGCAGTTTGGGATAAAATCTCTGGATATTATTGAAAAGGATATCACAAAACTTTCAAAGGTTGAAGGAATCGGCAAAAAACGAATTGAGATGATCAAGAAAGCCTGGGATGAACAAAAAGAAGTCAGATCTGTGATGCTCTTTTTGCAGTCTCACGGGGTCAGCACAGCCTATGCCGCCAAGATATTTAAAACCTATGGTCAGGATTCTATCAATATTGTCAAAGAAAATCCTTACAGGCTTGCCAGGGAGATTTTTGGTATAGGATTCATTACGGCTGACAATATTGCTGAAAAGCTTGGAATTACAAAAGATGCCCCCCAGCGGATTGAAGCAGGACTTGAATATGTACTGCACAAACTGGCTGATGACGGCCATGTCTGTTATCCCTATGAGGAGTTATGTGAGAAAGTAAAGGAGATGTTGGCGGTAGACCGGCAGATTGTTTTAAAAGCAGTAGCGGATTCTTTTCAGGCAGACCGGATTGTTATTGAAGATATCAATGGAAAGCTGGTTTTTCTAAAAAAGTTTCATGTCTGCGAGACAGGCATCACCCAAAATTTTAAACGGCTTAAGCATTCCCCTAAAAGTGTTAGAAAAATTGATTCAAATAAAGCCATTGAATGGATGAAAGGCCGGATTAAGATAAAACTTGCAGAAAAACAGGAAGCGGCAGTTAGAAAGTCTTTGGAGGAAAAGGTTTTAATTATTACCGGCGGTCCTGGTACCGGTAAAACTACTATTATCAATGCCATTATCAAAATTTTAAAAAAGGCCGGGGCTAAGATATTACTCGCCGCTCCCACGGGAAGAGCCGCCAAAAGGTTGAGCGAAGCCACTTGGGAACGGGCTTTGACCATTCACAGAATGCTCGATTATTCCATGAAGGAGATGGGGTTTAAAAAAAACAATAAAAATCCCTTGAAATGTGATGTCTTGATCATTGATGAAGCATCCATGATTGACACGGTATTAATGCATCACCTGTTAAAGGCCGTTCCTTCAAAAGCCACGCTTATTTTTGTGGGCGATGTCAATCAATTGCCTTCAGTGGGTCCTGGAAATGTTTTAAATGATTTGATCGTGTCCAATGCCTTTAGTGTTGTGACACTTGATACTATTTTCAGGCAGGCAAAAAAGAGCCTGATCGTTGTGAATGCACACAGGATCAATAAGGGCATGTTTCCGGTGGTGGCAAACGATAATAAGAAAAGCAATTTTTATTTTGTACAAAAAGAGGAACCCGAAGATGTCTTAAGCACCATTATTGATCTGGTGCAAAAAAGAATACCAAAGTCATTCTGTGTTGACCCGGTAGATGATATCCAGGTATTAACTCCGATGCACAAAGGTATTGCAGGGGCCGGCAACCTGAATCAGGAACTGCAGAAAATCCTGAATCCAAACAAGGTGGTCCTCCAAAGGGGGAACCGGGAATTTAAGGTGTCTGACAAGGTGATGCAGATTAAGAATAATTATGACAAGCATACTTATAACGGCGATATCGGAAGGATTCTGGATATTAACCTTATCGATCAAAAGGTGCTGCTCAATTTTGACGGTCGAGAAGTTGAATATGATTTTTCTTCCCTTGATGAAATTGTTCATGCCTATGCGGTTTCAGTTCATAAATCTCAAGGATCCGAGTATCCCGTCGTCATTATACCGGTTGTGATTCAACATTATATCCTTTTACAGAGAAACCTGATCTATACGGCAGTGACAAGAGGTAAAAAACTGGTGGTGCTTGTGGGAACCAAAAAAGCCCTTGCCATAGCCATCAATACGGTTAAATCATCCCAACGCCACACCCGGCTTTCACATCGCCTGAAACAATAATGCAAGCCATGGAACAGTTCTGATGTCAATTAACGACAGATCATTTTTATAAATCCGCAAATAATTATTATGAAGAATAGTTTGCGGATTATTAAAAATATTTGACAAAATCCGCAAACACAAGTATAAAATGTTTTATGCGGATTTTAAACTATTAAGGGAATGAGATATGTTTGTCGGAAGAAAAAAAGAGCTGGCACTGCTTGATGAAGCCTATACCTCAAAAAAAGGTGAGCTTGTAGTTATCTATGGGAGAAGAAGGATAGGAAAAAGTCGTCTGATTCAAAATTTCACACAGGGCAAAAAAAAAGTTTTTTCCTTTGAAGCCCTTGAAAATGAAACAACGCAAAAACAGATTTCACATTTTGCACAGCAGCTTCAAAAACAGACAAATGATCCCTTGTTAGACAGTGTAGATTTGAAGAAGTGGGAGAATATTTTTTATTACTTCACAGAAAGAACGCTGCAGTTCAAAAAATCGGCGAAGGGAAAAACGATACTGTTTTTTGATGAATTCCAGTGGATGGCAGTAGGAAGGAGTCGTCTTGTCAGCCTCCTCAAATTTTTCTGGGATAATTTTTGGAAAGAGAAAAATATCATGCTTATCCTTTGCGGATCGATTGCATCGTTCATGGTGAAAAAAGTCTTGCGGTCCAAAGCCCTTTACGGGAGGACAACGCTGGAAATCCTTTTGAAAGGGCTAAGTCCTGTTGATTCGTTATCTCTTCTCCGACAAAAAAGAAGCAATGAAGAAACAATGAAATACATTATGGTTTTTGGAGGTGTCCCCAAATATCTTGAGCAGATCAACACCAATAAATCATTTAATCAGAATATGAATGTATTATGTTTTTCTTCTCAAGGAATAATGGTCCACGAAGTGGATCGAATATTTTATAATCAGTTCAGGGAAGCCAGAACCTATCTGAGAATAGTCAATCTTCTGGAGGACAGTATCCACTCCATGGGTGAGATAAGCAAAAAGCTTAAAATTGCATCAGGTGGTGGGTTGAAGCAGTACTTAGATAACCTTGAACTCGCTGAGATAATAAGGCCTTATACCCCTTTAGATCGATTGGAAACATCTAAATTTAAAAAATATACACTTTGTGATGAATATCTTTTGTTTTATTTCAAATACATTAAGCCAAATATAAAAACAATCAATGAGAGTACTTCAAAGAAGAAATTTGAAACCCTTACAGGTGAAGGCTTTAAGTCCTGGCTTGGATTTTCTTTTGAGCGCTTCTGCCTGAAATATTCAGGTACCCTTGCACGAATAATGAATTTTGAAGATGAAGTTCTTCTGGCATCCCCATTTTTTGGCAGAAATGACAGAAAATTTCAGATAGATCTCCTCTACAAAAGGGCAGACAAGGTTATCACCATATGTGAAATTAAACACCACAATAAAAAAATCGGTACAAAAATAATCCCTGAAATGGAGAGAAAATGCTCGCTTTTCAAAGCGCCCCGCGACTATACGGTGGAAAAAGCACTCATAAGCCTGTATGGTCCGGATGAATCACTCAAGAATACAGATTATTTTCATCATATCGTCACTCTTGATGATATTTTTGAAAATGTTTCCTCTACCCCGGATTAAGCAAGGGGTAGAGGGCTATTTATGTTATTAATTAATCGTTATCTGTTTCATTTCTTCTTTGGTGGTGTCTTTTTTAAGGGTGACTTTAAGGACACCATCTTTAAAATCCGCATTCACATCATCAACCAGAACATCATCTGAAAGGCTGAATGAGCGGCTAAAGCAGCCATAAGATCTTTCTTTTCTGTAAAAAAGGTCTTTTTTGTCCTCATGCTCAAGCTTTCTTTCACCTTTTATAGTTAGAACCCGGTCTTCAATATTAATTGAAATATCCTCTTTGTTTACCCCGGGCAGTTCAACATTAAGCACCACGTCATCTTTTTCATTAAAGATATCTACGGCTGGATAAAAGGTTCCATCGGATTTTGTTTTTGTGTTGAAAAAAGAATCATTAAAAAAGTCATTAAATGAATTTTCCCAAAGAGTCGGCCAATGAGTCGATCTGTTAAGCGGGTTGTATCTTACAAGTCTCATGATTAATCCTCCTGTTAAGGTTTGGTTGTATTCAAAATGTTACTTCCATTTGAAAACAAAATTAATCATGAAACAAACTGCGTCAAGTAAATAATAAAACTTTTTTAATACATTACTAAAATAAATTTTACTTATAAAGTAATATAGAGTTTATTTTTTTCTTCCGGCAATGATCCAGACAACGGCCCAGACAATAACGACCGGTATAATGCCATAGGAAATATAAGGGATAAGATTTTCATTCCATGGCTTTAGATAAAGGGCTGCAGCAATTGGATAAATAAGCGTCAAAACGATACCGAATCGGATTTTAGCTGTAAGCGAATTTGATTTTTTGAAAGAAGACCTCTTTTTTGCAGGTTTTTCACCCTTAAAAAGTCTGGGTAAAATCAAGATACTGGTAATCAGCAGCACTAAAACAAGAATTTCACTTATACCGGTCAAGAGGCACTCCCTTAATAATCTGGCAATGATTTAGAGTTGTAGTTTTATTTCAAACATTGCCTTATTTGTCAATGAGATTCAAAGGCTTTCTCACTGATCCTGTTTTCTTTTTTAGTATTGGATTTCCATAAAAGAGCATGGTAAATTGCAGCATCATGTTTGATAATATATCCATACTTGCAGGATCTAAAGCTATTGATATTATAAAGGATGAGGGATTGGATCCGACCCGGGTGAAAGTCCTTGCCGGTGCCTCCGGTTCTGCAAAATTCCTGGTGCTAACCGGCATTGACAGGGTAATAATGTCTTTATTTAAAGATCGAACAGATCCCCTTTATCTTATCGGTACCTCCATCGGCGCTTTTCGAATGGCTGCATTCTGTCAGAAAGATCCCATTACTGCGCTCGAGACACTTGAAAGAGAATATATCTGCCAGCAATATGACCTGAGACCCGCAAAAGAAGATATTACCCGGGAAACAATAAGAATCCTTGATGCCTATATTGATGACAGTCAGATTCCGGGCATGCTCAATCATCCTTTCATGAGGATCAGCATTCTGTCCAACAAATGCAAAGGCCTTCTTAAAAGTGATCTTGCCTGGCCCCAATGGTTTGGCGTCGGTTTAGCAGCTGGTGTAAATCTGTTCAATAGAAATGGATTAAGATTTTTTTTTGAAAGAGCACTTTTTTGTGACACGGACAGACTGCCGCCTTTTGCTTCCATGAATCAATTTCCCATGAATATCTATGGACTGACACCGTCTAATTTTAAATCTGCACTGCAGTCTTCCGGATCAATTCCAATTGTAATGGCGGGAGTTTCATCTATTGATGGTGCCAAAGGTGTTTTCCGGGACGGTGGAATACTTGATTATCACCTGGACATACCCTTTCTACCCAATGAAGAAGGGCTTGTTTTATATCCTCACTTTTATGAAAAAATTACCCCTGGCTGGTTTGACAAAGCACTAAATCGCAAACCAAATAATAAGCATATGGAAAATGTTGTACTTATTGCGCCTTCAAACAAGTTTGTGGAAAGTCTTCCCTTTGCAAAAATACCTGACAGAAAAGATTTTACGACGTTTAAAGGAAAAGATGTGGAACGTATGGCCTATTGGAGGACCGTCGTTGAAAAAAGCAGGCGATTAGGAGATGAGTTTTTTGAAGCTCTTCAATCGGGGAAAATAAAGCAAATTGTAAAACCATTGTATTAGATGATGCCTGTATTAGAACTCACATTTCGCTAAAAAACACCCCCAAGACGACAATTTTAAAGTTCTACTTGAAATATGTATAAAATATGCATAAAATCCATTTATGAAAATCAAACGAGAAATAAGCAGTGAATTTAAAAATTTAGTCGCAGCATATCCGGTTGTCACAATTACAGGTCCAAGACAGGCAGGGAAAACAACACTCACCCGGATGGAATTTCCCGATTATAAATATTGCAATCTGGAAAATCCTGAGATCAGGAAATTTGCGTCAGATGATCCGAATGCTTTTTTTGATGAATTTGGGTATCCTTTGATTATTGATGAAGTACAGCGGGTACCTGAATTGTTGTCCTACATCCAAACGATTGTTGATGAAAAACAAAAAAAAGGTATGTTCATCTTAACCGGAAGTCATCAATTTGATTTAAATGAGGCCATAACACAATCACTTGCCGGTAGAACAGCTCTTCTGCATTTACTGCCGTTTTCAATTAAAGAACTGAATAAGGCAGGCATATCTCTAAAACGGGATGAATATATTCATAAAGGTTTTTTGCCAAGAATATATAAAGATGATCTTGAACCTACGAGGGCATATCGAAATTATTTTCAGACCTATGTTGAGAGAGATATGCGCCAGCTGATAAATTTAAGAAATATTGCAGAGTTTGAAATATTTTTGAGATTATTAGCAGGAAGGGCAGGACAATTAGTCAATTTAAGCTCACTTTCCAATGATATTGGAATATCAGTAACTACGTTGCAGGGATGGCTTTCAATTTTGGAAGCATCTTTTATTGTTTTTAAATTGTATCCATATTATGAAAATTTTGGGAAAAGAATCATCAAGTCCCCAAAAATATATTTTACTGAAATTGGACTTGCAACATATCTCCTTGGAATAGAAAATATTAATCAGGTATCAAGAGACCCGTTGATTGGAAATCTTTTTGAAAATCTTGTGGTTATAGAAGCAGTCAAAGCAAGGTTAAATAAGGGATTAGATCCAAATATGTTTTTTTATAGAGACAATAATAAAAATGAAGTTGATCTTATTTATAAGTGCGCAAATACGTTAATACCTATTGAAATAAAATCAGCAAAAACATTTAATAAAGTATTTTTTAAAGGAATAAATTATTTTAAAACAATCACCTCAAGAGCCTCGGAAGGCTATCTGATTTATTCGGGTCAATTCACACCTGATATCGGTTCCAATAAAATAAGGCATTTTACTGATACTTATGAAATAGTTGAATAATTACAATAATCAATCCTGATAAAAAAATAATCATTTATCATATTGGGTAAAAAATCTCATAAAATAGTACATTTTTTACCTAATTCTAGTACATTTTTTTCATAGGCAAAACTACCTAGTTCCTTAAAAATCAAATACTTATACAGTTTTTCCATGGCATGATAATTGCAAAATGTCAAAGAAGATAATGAGAATTGATAAATCATATGCGGTGTTATGGTGCTGAAGTGTTTACTTGTCACTCGGTAAAAAGGGGTTAAAATTGATTGGTAATCTTTCTTGCTCAAGTAG